>FRYL01000021.1_pt2 | contig 153061 bp, 146 predicted proteins | sample 1057401 | NCBI WGS metagenome assembly FRYL01 (sample SAMEA4473313, study PRJEB15554) | hydrothermal vent metagenome | biome: marine basaltic hydrothermal vent biome; feature: marine hydrothermal vent; material: water | place: Pacific Ocean | collected 2011-06-14/2011-07-23 | depth 1199 m
CAGTAGAAAATATAAATCCATATGCTATATCCGAACCACTTTTAGCTCCACTCTCTAACTCTTCTACCCAATTATTTAATCCCGTAATGTCAGGATTTCTATCAAGTACCTTTGTATAAAATCTAGTAACAAAATTGCTTATATTATTAAAATTTGACTTAATTCCATAATCATTACATAGATTAATAAACTCTTGAGAAGTCAAAAAACCATCTAATATCTCTGATTTAGAAGCACCATTATCTAATTTATCCATCCAATTAGCAATACCACCACTATCACCTTCTCTATTAAAAAATGATTTATATAATATTTCTAAATATTTTGTATCACTCACATCTCTATTTATAAATTCAGGTGAGGATATAAATCCTTTAGCAATATCAGCTCCACTTTTTCTCCCACTCTCTAAATCTTCTACCCAATTATTCAATCCCGAACTATCAGGATTTCTATCAAGTATAGTTGTATAGAACCTTGTTACAAACTCTATAACATTGCTATTTGCAAAAAGTGTACTATTTAGTAGCATACTTAATAGAAATATTTGTAATAATTTTTTCATAATTTATCCTTTTATTTAAATTTATTTATAGTATCTAATTTCTCTCTCATAAGCAGTAATTAATCTATTTTTTTAACACTTATATTTATAATATCACTATCTAATTCTATATTCTCTAAATTATAAGCAATACACTCTATACTAAATTCTTGAATATCAATATATTTTGGCATATTAACAACTATTTTAGCATTTGTATTTGAAAAATCAATATTATTTGGATTAGAACTACATTGAATATTATCAATTATACTATTTTCATCAGTTTTATTAATAGGAATTACTTTTGTTTTTTGTTCATCTAAAACTATATTGTCACCTAGTCTTATCTCAACACTCTTTTCATTACATCTACTTTTCTCATCTGTAGATACATACACACCATTCGTAATAGCTTTAAATACATCATAATCAATCCAAAGATAACCATCATTTGCAAAAGTCTTACCCCAAGAGTTCACAATTTTAAAGGCATTTTTATTATCATCATAACCTACAATAGTAATAGCATGTCCTCCGTATCTTCTACCATCATTATTTGTATTTTGATAAATATACTCACCATCTATTTTATTATAATATCTATAAAAACCATCATATACACCTATACCTATTACAATTGGTTCTTTCACTGATAAATAATATTTAATGGCCTCTATATTCATTTTATCAATAGTACCATAACTTGTAATTTTGGCACAAGGAGCATCATCTAATGCTTTTTGTGATGGTATTGTATCACACTCTTTATCACTATAAGGCATATCTTTCCAAGGTGCAATACCAATATTCTCCACTCTCTTAAATGCATCAGATATATAGGAACCTCTACTACAATTACCAACCTCACCTACTTTAATAATATTATATAAAAATGCTGGACTATAAACTCCTGAATAATTATCTCTAGTACCATAAGTTGTACCTTGGTCAAGATGTTCATGATAACTTTTAAGATAATATCCTACTGCCCAAGCTACACAAGAACCTTGTCCTCCTTGACTTCTAACAGGTGGCATATCTGGTGATAAATCAACTGATATTGGTAATCTTGCACGATATTGAGTAGGAATTGGTGCTTTAGGAAGTGAAGATAGCATTTCTGCTGTTGGTATTAATGCACCTAATCTCTCTTCTACATCCTCTTTACTCCATTGGCTTGTAGCTCTAATTCCATAATTATTACATAAATTACTAAACTCTTTTGAATTTAAAAATCCATTAAGTACATCAGATTTTGAAGCACCATTATTTAATTTATCTATCCAATTATCAAATCCTAGACTATCAGGCAAACGATTAAAAAATGCTTTATATAAAATATTAACATAACTATTATTGTTTAAATTTCTATTTTTAAATTCAGGAGAAAATATAAATCCTTGTGCTATATCAGCTCCACTTATCTCTTCATTACTAAGTTTAAGACTCCAATCAATCATTCCATTTTTATCAGGGTATCTCTCTAATACCTCTTTATAAAATCTATATACAAATGATTGAATATTATCTACTGGTTGAATAATTGGAGTAATACCATAGCTTTTACATAAATTAGCAAACTCTTTTGAATTTAAAAATCCATCTAAGACTTTAAATTTAGATTCACCACTATTTAATTTATTCATCCAATTAGCAATACCACCCACATCACCATCTCTATTAAAAAATGATTTATATAAAATATCTAAATACTCCTCATTATCTACATCTCTATTTTTAAATTCAGTAGAAAATATAAATCCATATGCTATATCCGAACCACTTTTAGCTCCACTCTCTAACTCTTCTACCCAATTATTTAATCCCGTAATATCAGGATTTCTATCAAGTACAGTTGTATAGAACCTTGTTACAAACTCTGTAACATTACTGTTTGCAAAAAGTGTACTATTTAGTAGCAGACTTAATGCAAATATTTGTAATAATTTTTTCATATTTTTCCTTTGAATATAAAATTAATATATAATAGCATATTAAATATTAAGGTACAATAAACTCAACCCTCTTCATAATATAAGCCCTTTTAAATATCTCATCTTTTAAAGATACAACTTCTTGACAATCTTTTTTGGCAAATCTTACAAATAGTGTAACTATAATTTTATCACCTTTTTGAAGTTTAATATCTTTATAAATTACTGTTTTACTCTTTTTCATATCTATATTATTAGCTTCACGAGAATAAGATGCTCTAGGAATAATTACTTTTTTACCACTTTTATCTTTAAATCTATACTCAAAAAATGCCTCTTTATCTTCATTTGGTTCATTTTTATAATTTTTCCAAATCTCTTTATTATCTCTTAAAACTTTAACTTCAAGATATTTGACTCTTGCAGGTTGTATAATTAATGGGTGTCCCATTTTATTGGTTAGTTTGATTTCAATGCTATTAGATGTATTAGAGATATTAATATCTAATCCTCTTTTTCTAAACTCTTTATCATGAATACCCAAAAATTTGTGACTAGCGTGTCGTCCACGAGTTCGTTTATCCATCTTTTCAGCCCCACCACTAATCTCTGGCATATGGCATTTGATACAATCTATACTATCTTGTTTCTCTTGCATTGCTCTAAATATAGTTACATTATTATCATTTAGTTCGTGAGAGTGGCAACCTATACATACTTTTTTGCCATAAATTGGATTTTTGCTAGATGAGTGTTTATCGCTATCATCAGGATTATCTAATCTTCCATAGAGTGTGGGTTTAAAGTTTTTAGCTTGTCGTGCTTTGATATTTATATTTTGCTTATGGAGAGTTTTGACATAAGCAATGGTATGACAAAAATAACAACTTATCGCATCTGTATGACTCTTATTATTAATATCAGGTCTTGCATCTCCATTTATAAGTGCTTTGATATTATTTGCCATTGGCATATGACAAGAGGCACAATCATATTTTTTGCTACTCACTTTATTAGCAATTGCACGATGTAATTCATCATTAAAATATCCTTTAGAGTGAGCAGATAATTGATACTCTTCATAAATCTTCTCATGACACTCATTACAGGAGTGATTATCCAAATATTTAGCTTCTAAAAGCAGACTAAAACCAATAACTAATATAAAAAACCATCTCATACACATACTCTACCTATTATATTTTATTATAATAACTATAACATAATATATCTAAAACCTGCATGTTAATAAAAGTCTTTTTTAAGGGCATATCTTGATTTTTTCATATTTTTTATCAAATTATTTGTAAATTTATATTGATAAAGATATAATAATAATAAATTAAAGGAAGTTTATGAAATATATTTTAATTACTATATTTATACTACTGTTATCATCATGTACTCAACGAACTACACCATATATTCATATTGTAAACCGAGCAATAGCAAATGCCCAACCAATAGGTAAAAAGGTTCTTAAAAGTGGACACTATTTAGCATATAAACGCTCTAAAACTATAAAAGGTAGTTGTTGGGATTATATAAATAGAGTATATTTCCATGCAGGTTTCGGAAGGTCTAAAAGAGTTGTATTTAAGAGTAACAAAAGAGGTCCTTATGCTTATAAGTATATGATAAAAGCAGGGGATTGGTTATATTTTATTAATCATAATTATCATAATATAGAACATAGTGCAATATTTGTGGCTTGGATAGATATTGAACGAAGTCGTGCATTAATGCTTAGCTACAAAGGTGGAAATAGTAGTAATCCTGCTAGATATAAGATATATAACTTATCAAGTGTATATAGAATAACTAGAGGAAGATAAGATATCTATCTAATCCCTACATCGCGAACAGTTATCAGGCTTTGGCTGAGGAAAAAACCAATCTTTGATAATTAAAATTAGAGATATACCTGCTAATATATTCATAATAATACTATTTGGATAATCTAAATAGAAATATGCTATTGGTAAGAATATAACTATGGGATACTTTACAAAATAAAAAAAGAATATGAGTGAGCCGTAGATGATATTCATCTACGCCCCACTCAATTTTTTCATAACTTCAGGAGTCGCCATTGTAATATTCCATTCAGGCTCCCAAACCACTTCAACCTCTGCTACTTCAACAGATGGAAGTTCTCTTAATACTGCCTCTTCTACCCACTGTACTATCATTTGATGAAGTGGACAAGCCTTTGTACTTAGTGTCATTGTTACTTTTACTTTCATATCTTCATCACAACTAGCATCATAAATCAAACCCATCTCTACAAGGTTAAACCCAACCTCTGGGTCATTTACAGTTGATACTGCTTTAAAAATCTCTTCTTTTGTTACCATTTATAAACCTTTTATTAAATAAAAAAATATTACCTTAATAGTGCTAAAATTAAAATTAAATTACTATTTTTTAACCCTTAAATCTAATCATATAAATCAAATCTTTTAACATAAATATACTTCCAACTAATAAAAATCCAACACCCATATGAAATGCTTTATCTGAAGCTATTAATATAGCAAAAGTTGCTAGGATTACTCCACTACTACTAAATATAAATTGCATTTTTGCACTTCTCACGGGTACCATATCTGCTAACATTGGCACTTTTTGTTTGCCTATTAGTGGTGAAAATCTTTGATACCATACTAAAAATGGAACAATTTTATATAGATGTCCATTAATGATAAATGCTATATATCCCATAAATATAGTCCAACCTATTGCTAATAGTAGATTTTCATTTGGAAATATTAGATATATGACTCCCATAATAAGGGCTAAGATTAGATTAGAGTATGAGAATAGTAGAGAGTATAGATATATATCTTTTTCCATTCTTACACGAGTTGTATATATTAGGTATATTTGATAGAAATATAATATTAAAGCAATAATTGCCATAATATATCCACTATACTCTAATACTATACTATCTAAAATTGAAGAGAGCATCACCCAAACTACACCTATACTCATCGTCCATAAAGCATACTCCACAGGTTTCCAACTAAAGCTATGAGATAACCAAAACATAGGTAGTAGAATTAGACTCATACCCATTATAGTAATACCTACATATCCAGCTAATACTAAATATATATGAGCTTTAAGAAGAGAGATAATATTAATATCAATTGTTCCTGCATAACCTAATGCCATTAGAATACCAAAAATAAGTCCTAAAAATAGAAATGTATTTGCGATTAATACAGTAGTCATTACTAGGTTTAGTTTTTTGACCTTTTTAATAGTTAAAAATGTTTCATAAACAAATATCAATAGAGATATTAATACTATAATACCACCATAAGGAAGTAAGGCAGGAGATAATAAAAATCCAAATGCCATAAGTATTGAACCAATTAAAAGTAGAGGATATATCACATAATATAAATCAACTGCGAAATGTCCCACTTCAAGGACAACAGGAACTAATTGAGCCATAGCACCAAATATTACCATCATCACAAAGCCCAATAAAAATATATGAACCCATGCTAAAGTAGTATTATGAGAAGAACTTATCTCTGTAATATTAAATCCAAATGCTAAAGCTGTACTTATAACAAAGAGTATAACACCAATAATAAAATATGGTGCTATAAGCCTAAATGGAGGTGCAAAATCTTGTGAAATAGCCATTTTTAGCTACCACTACAAGCAGTATCAGTAAAATCTGTTTCTGCATCCCCCTCACTTTTTTTGGTAAAAGTAATTTCAAATTTACCACCATCAATCTCTCTATATTCAAAGTCAAAATCAGCTTGAATTTTTGGGAATAGTCCCATTGGTGCTTTTGAATTAATCATTACTAATTTTTCATTATTTTTAATTAGTTGCAATCCACTCATTGCATTAACCATAGGTTCAGGGTGTCCTGTAAGACTACTATCAAATTGATAATGTACTAAACCATCTTTTTCATACTTATAAAATGGTACAGTTGCCCCATTTACCTCTATTTGCTCTGCTTGTTCTGGAATTAAACTCATATTATTATCCTTTTTATCTATTTATCTATTTTGTTTTTGCTTTTTCTAAATACTTTTTCTCAATAGTATCAACTTTAATCATCTCACCCTCTAATATATGAAATGGCACTTGAACTACTGCACCACTCTCAAGAGTTGCTGGTTTTTTACCACCTTGTGAATCACCTTTGAAGTTTGGAGGAGTCTCTACAACTTTAAGAATAACTGTTTGAGGAATTTCAACCGTAATTGCTCTTCCATTATGAAATAGAATTTCAGCATCCATACCATCAATCATAAAATCAAATACATCACCTACTTGTTCGTGAGTCAATCCAATTTGGTCAAATGTTTCATTATCCATAAATTGAAGCATCTCACCATCATCATAAAGATACTGCATAGTCTTCTCTTCTAGTTCTGGTTTCTCAAATTTATCACCTGCATGAACTGTTTTTTCAATCACTTTTCCAGTTGATAAATTTTTAATTTTAATTCTTACAAATGCAGCACCCTTACCAGGTTTTACATGTTGAAAATCAATTACTTTAAAAGGATTACCATCAATCTCTAAACGGACACCTTTTTTTAAATCACCCATTGATATTGTAGCCATATTAGCTCCTATATAAAAATTTTCATAATTATAGCAAACTCTATTAAAGAATATATAAAAAATTAGATAAGATTATAATAGATATTAGACAAATGGAGATTATTAGATGATACAAGAGTTAAAAAAACAGATTATTAAGATGTTTAGGGAGTTTTTGATATATCATAATAAATCATTAGAGTTTAGAGCAAGAATTATAACTCTTGTAATACAAGTAGATAATCAAAATCAAGATTGTAAAGATAGAGTATTAAAAGCCGTAGCAAAAGCTACATATCCAAATGATACTAGAAGAGCTAATTTTTTGATAGATAATGTAGAGGAAAATATTGATAAGATATTAATAAATAATGGACTTGATTATCAACATTTAATAATGAGAATAGAGAAACAGATTAAACATAATCCAAAATTAATAGATAAGATTGATATTCCAGTTCTAAAACTTTTTAAGCAGTGTATAGAAGATGAAGAAAATCTTATTTATCATGATAGAGTTATTAGATTTTTAGAGAATATTAAAGAGGAGTATTCAGATCATTAAAATAGAACTATAAATAATTTTATGTAACTAACTTGACAAAGATAGACTAAACTTGCTATAATACTTTCATAAATAAAAGTAAAAAGGGTATAAATATGAGTATTTTGGAAAAATTAACAAATCAAATGAGAGATAGCATTGAATCAGCTCTATCTCTTGCTCTTCATAATAAAAATCAGGAGGTTCAACCACTGCATCTTATTTGGGGATTGCTCTCTAACTCTCAATCAATCTTAAATCAAGTATTAAATAAGATGAATATTGATAAGAGTGCCATAGAGTTAGAGACTAAATCATTAGTCTCTAAATTTCCAACAGTATCTAGTGTAACAAAAGAGAATATTAAGCTTTCTCATAATTTAGTAAAATCATTAGAACTTGGTGAGGGTGTAATGAGTGCTAATGGTGATAAATTTTTAGCAGTAGATAGTTGGTTGATTGCAAACTCTACGGAGAGTTTTTTTGTAGAGGTATTCAAAAAATATTTAGATATTAGTGAATTTAGAAAATCTCTTGAGGCTATTCGTGGTGGTAAATCTATTGATAGTGAGTCGGGTGATGATACTTTAGAGGCATTAGAGAAGTATGGAATTGATTTAAATCAAAAGGCAATTGATGGAGAACTTGACCCTGTAATTGGTAGAGATGAAGAGATACAACGAGTAATGCAAATTCTTATTCGTAAAACCAAAAATAACCCTATTCTAATTGGAGAACCTGGAACTGGTAAAACTGCAATTGTAGAGGGATTAGCTCATATGATTATCAACAAAGATGTCCCTCTATCATTGCAAAATAAAAGAGTAATAAGCCTTGATATGAGCCGTTTAATAGCAGGTGCAAAATATCGTGGAGAGTTTGAAGATAGATTAAAAGCAGTAGTTGATGAGGTAAAAAGTAGAGATAATATAATTCTTTTTATTGATGAAATTCATACGATTGTAGGAGCAGGAGCAAGTGAAGGAAGTATGGACGCTGCAAATATCCTTAAACCTGCCCTTGCAAGAGGAGAGTTGAGAACTATTGGAGCTACAACACTAAAAGAGTATAGAAAATATTTTGAAAAGGATACAGCACTCCAAAGACGATTTCAACCTGTTAAAGTAGATGAACCATCAATTAATGAAGCACTTCAAATTTTAAGAGGATTAAAGAGTAGATTGGAGGCTCATCATAATGTAACTATTACAGATAGTGCATTAGTAGCATCTGCAAAACTTAGTGATAGATATATTACAGATAGATTTTTACCAGATAAAGCGATAGATTTAATTGATGAGGCATCAGCAGAACTTAAAATGCAAATTGAGAGTGAGCCAAAAGAGCTTTCTATAACTAAAAGAGCCATTACTACACTAGAGGTTGAGAAGTCAGCATTAATGATGGAAGAGGGAGATAAAAATGCTCAAAGATTAGAGGCACTTGAAGAGGAGTTAGCAAACCTACAAGAGAAAAAAGTAACTCTTACTAATCAATTTGAGAATGAGAAAAAAGTTTTTGATGATATTGCATCTCTAAAAAGCGAGATAGAGTCTCTTAAAAATTTAGCACTTACTGCTCAAAGAGATGGAGATTTTAGTAAATCAGCAGAGATAGAGTATGGACAAATCCCAACTAAAATCGCCCAAATAGAGGAGCTTGAAAAAAAATGGCAAGAGATGTTAAAGGGTGGAACACTACTTAAAAATTCAGTAGATGAAGATATGATAGCATCAATTGTAAGCCGTTGGACAGGGATAGAAGTTAATAAAATGTTACAATCTCAAAAAGATAAAATATTAAATATAGAAAATATCCTAAAAAAGAGTGTAGTAGGACAAGACCAAGCCCTAAAAGCAATCTCAAGAGCAATTAAAAGAAACAAAGCAGGATTAAGTGATACCAATCGTCCAATTGGAAGCTTTATATTTTTAGGTTCAACAGGTGTAGGTAAAACACAAGTGGCAAAAAGTTTAGCAAAATTCCTATTTGATAGCGAAGATGCACTAATTAGAATTGATATGAGTGAGTATATGGAGAAACATACAGCTTCAAGATTAGTAGGAGCACCTCCAGGATATGTAGGATATGATGAGGGAGGACAACTTACAGAGGCAGTAAGAAGAAAACCATATTCAGTAATACTCTTTGATGAGATAGAAAAAGCCCATCTTGATGTATTTAATACATTATTACAAGTCCTTGATGATGGAAGATTGACAGATAATAAAGGTGTTACAGTTGATTTTAAAAATACAATTATCATAATGACATCAAATATCGCAAGTGATAAGATTATGGAGATAGAGGATTTAGAAGAGAGAGAAAAGATAGTAAATAATGAACTTAAAAACTACTTTAAACCTGAATTTCTAAACCGTCTTGATGATATTGTAATCTTTAACCCACTTGAATTAGATGCTATTACAAATATAGTAGATATTCTATTTAAATCAATTCAAGATAAACTAGAAGCAAGAGATATAAATATAACTCTAACTCAAAATGCAAAAGAGTATATAGCCAAAAAAGGATTTGACCCTGTATATGGAGCAAGACCACTTAAGAGAGCATTATATGAAGAGGTAGAGGATAGATTGGCTGATTTAATATTAGAAGATAAAGTTGTAGAGGGTAGTAGTGTAGAGTTTGATGTGATTGATGGGGAGGTTGTGGTTAATGTAAATTAACTATTTTATATATTTAAAGAGGTGATTTTTTAATTAAATTACCTCTTTAATATTACTTGTTATTCTAATAAGGTTTCTCACCAATATAATTACCTGGGGGATTATATCTACAAACTATAACCGTATAACCCCGCATATTTCCAGTTGTATATACAGCTTTTCCACAACCTATCTCTGTTGTATTTTTCCATACGATTTGTGTATAATGCCCACAAACACCATTACAACTATTATCTTGATAATTATAATCAGATTTTTCCTCATACCAACTATTAATTGCATCAACATAACTTGGAGTTTCTGATGCTGCATATAAATTTTCTCCATAACCACTATTATCATGTTCCCATTTACCAGTAGATGCTAGATAATTAGCATAATCTTGTGCCGTGGTAGCTACGGTATCACTCCATACTACACTACTTCCATTAAATACTTCTGCTCTAATCTCATTGTGTCTGCTAACTGCTCTATCTATATCAGAAGTTGAATTATTAAGATTATTTTCTGAAGTTTTAATATTATTATCTCCCCCTAATTCATCTTCTACTGAAGATACACTACAACTAATAAATAATAGAGAGGCTAATAAAATAGTAATTTTACTTTTAAATTCTAACATAATATCTCCTTTAGGTGGGTTTTTACTACCCACCCTATTTTAATTTGAACTAACTACAACCACAACCACCACCACTAGAATGTCCACTATTTTGTGAAGCTCCAGCTGTACTACAAGCACTTACACCTGCTGGAGTTGTTGGTTGAATTGCTTCATTACTCACTCCACCATCTTCATTAATTTTATCAAGTATAGCTATTAATTTAGTAGCTGACTCTTGGTATCTTTTAGCAGTTGTACTATCAGGAGAGTTATAAACGATTGGCTTACCTGTATCTCCACCAACTCTAATAGCTGGTTCAATTGGAACTTGAGCCAAAATATCTGTATTAAAACTCTCTGCTACTTTAGCACTTGTACCCATTCCAAAAATATCAGACTCAGTATCACACTCAGGACATATAAATCCACTCATATTTTCAACTACACCAGCTAATGGAATATGAAGTTTTTCAAACATATCAAGACTTCTTTTACTATCATCAAGACTTACTTGTTGAGGAGTAGTTACAACGATACCTGCTGTTACAGGTACTGATTGAGCTAGAGTAAGTTGAGCATCACCAGTCCCTGGAGGCATATCTATAACTAACACATCTAATTCTGACCATAAAATATCTCTCAAAAACTGCTCAATAGCTTTCATAATCATAGAACCTCTCCATATTAGAGATTGTCCCTCTTCCATTAATGAACCCATACTCATCATCTCAACACCATAAGCTTTGATTGGAAGAACTTTATTTCCATTGATTTCAGGTTTTTCATTATGTACACCCATCATACGAGGAATATTAGGACCATAAATATCTGCATCTAAAAGCCCAACTTTTTTACCCTGCATAGCCATAGCAATTGCTAAATTCACAGAAGTAGTTGATTTACCAACTCCACCTTTACCAGAACTTACCATTACAAAGTTTTTTACTTGTGGAGCGATATTTTTACCACTTACAGAGTTACTCATCTGTCTTGGGGCTTTTGGTTGTTGTACTTTTGTAATAACTTCAGTTGCACCTATTTTTCTAAGTTCTACATCAATCTCATTTACTAACTGCTCTTTAACTTCAGTAGCACTTGAAGTAATATCAAGAGATAAGAATACTCTATCTCCGTCCATCTCTACATCTTTTACAAAATCAAAAGTAACTATATCTTTGCTAAAGCCTGGATAAGTTACATTTTTTAATGCGTTTAATACTTGTTCTTTTGTCATTATTTTCCTTTTTTTAAATTGGTTTTTTAATATACTTCATCATGTGTTCCAATATCAATAAGATAAATCTCTTTATCTATAATCTCTATTGTTAAAATAATTCTATACTCATAATTAAGACTACAAGCATATTTATTACTTAAATGTCCTTTTAATTTATGAGTTTTTAAACTCACATCAAAAGGATTATTATTTAATTTAAAAGTTACTAATTTAAATTTATTTATCAAGTTTCTATGCTTTTTAAAAAACTTCCTAGATGTTTTTTTAAAGCTATCAGTCTGTTTTAATCTATATTTCATCAATATCTTTTAGAAAATCATCAAAATTAAAATCACTAACTCTACCATTTTTAATATCATTATCAGACTTTTTAACTCTTTGTAAAAATTTTTTCTTTTTATCTATCTTTATAATTTTGTCTTCTTTAATCTCAACATTAGACATCTCATTTAATATATATATCAAATGATTATAAGCTTCATTATTTACATTTATCTTCAAACTATGCATATTTTAACTCCTTTTATAAAAATAGATTTCCAAAAATAATTAATCGTTCATACTCTTCATATCTTCACCATGCTCTTCTACAATGCTTTGAGTTATCTTATAACTACAAAACTTTGGTCCACACATAGAACAAAACTCTGCCTCTTTGAATACATCTTGTGGAAGTGTCTCATCATGATACTCTTTTGCTCTTTCAGGGTCTAAACATAATTCAAACTGTCTATTCCAATCAAAGCCATATCTCGCATCACTCATCTCATCATCTACTTTTTGTGCATCAGGGCGACCTCTAGCAATATCAGCAGCGTGAGCAGCGATTTTATATGCAATAATCCCTTCTCTTACATCATTAGCATTTGGTAATCCTAAATGCTCTTTTGGTGTAACATAACAGAGCATACTAGCACCATGCCAACCACCAACAGCTGCACCAATTGCACTACTAATATGGTCATATCCAGCAGCGATGTCTGTAACTAATGGTCCTAAAATATAAAATGGTGCTTCATGGCAATACTCTCTCTCAAGCTTCATATTTCTCTCTACCTGATTAAGTGGAACATGCCCAGGACCCTCTATCATTACTTGAACATCTTTCTCCCAAGCTTTTAGAGTAAGTTCACCTAATATTTTAAGCTCACTAAGTTGTGCATCATCACTAGCATCAAATAGACAACCAGGTCTTAAACTATCACCAAGTGAAAGTGCAACATCATATTTTCTACAAATATCTAATATCGCATCATATGCATCATAAAATGGATTCTCTTTGTGATAGTGCATCATCCACGCAGCCATTAAACTACCTCCACGACTCACTATTCCCATTTTTCTTTTTGCTACATGAGGCATAAATCTTAATAAAAATCCTGCATGAATAGTAAAGTAACTTACACCCTGTTGTGCCTGTTTTTCTAATACAGCCAACATCGATTCAATAGTCAAATCCTCAATCTTATCATTACAATCGTGTAATATTTGATACATAGGAACTGTCCCAATTGGTACAGTAGAGTGAGCAATAACAGCCTCTCTAATTGCATCTAAATCTCCACCTGTTGATAAATCCATAATTGTATCAGCACCATATTTAAGACAAGCATCAACTTTTTCTATCTCTCCCTCAATATCACTAGAGAGTGCTGATGAACCAATATTTGCATTAATCTTACAAGTTGATACCATACCAATTGCCATAGGAATTTGATGTTTATGGTTAATATTTGCTGGAATTATACATCTTCCTCTTGCAATCTCACTTCTTAGTAACTCTGCATCAATTTTTTCAACCTTTGCAACATAATCCATCTCCTCTGTAATTATACCTTTTTTGGCATAATACATTTGAGTTCTTACTTCATCGTTCTCTCTTAGTTTTACCCATTCTTCTCTCATATTGAAAATCCTAATTTTTTATGACTTATTAGAGTTATACCAACTAAAATCTTAAATAACTATTAATTAAGACCAATTTTCTCTTTTTATTCATAATTTAATATATTTTTGATACTATAAAATTCATATCTTAGCTAATAAACTAAAAATTAAAATTTCTAGCTGTAAATAGTTTTAAATCTCTACCCTTTAGAGATTTTAGTTCAGTTGAATAACCCTTTTTAGCAAATATTACAAATATATCAACATTAATCTTAGCATCTTCACAAATATTTTTAAGTTTTGTAAGCTCACTTTTTTTAATCTTTGAATTTGTATATTTAGAGACTCCAGCAATAACTTTTCCACTCTTTGTTTTTGCTAATATCCCTATCTCTCTATCATCGTCCCAATATCTTCCTATCTTTGTTATCCTATCATTATCAAATGAGATTTTTAATAGTTCATGAGAGAGTTCTTCAAATATAAAAGCTATAAACTCACTCTTTCTATTATTAAATATTTTATAAAACTCCTCATACTCTCCATCTCTAATACCTTTAAATATTGGAGATATAAAAGCGAACCAAAACCTTACAAAAGGTGATTTAAAAATTAATTTTTCAGATACTATATATTTATTATTAAGATGTGAAAATTCTTTGAGAGATTTTTCTAACTTCAATACTTTTAATCCACATAAATCATCTACAATCTCAATACCATCATCAAACTCAATATTAACTCGTCTAAAAGCAGAATTTGTTCGTCTATCACCTAATGCAAGAGCTGAAAGAATAGAGTAATATTGATTATCTCCTTTTATAAGATAACTTATATCATTTCGTAAATATTTATACTTATTCAAAATTAATTTCTCAATTAAAATGTTAATATCTACCGTTGTATTGACTTTAATATCTAATCCACCAAAAATAGCAAAATACTCTATTGCCTCCTCTTTAGTTCGTGGATTATTTCTTATACAAAATGCCTTAAATTGTTCGCTTAGAGTTTGATTAGTTGAGATGATAATAGAGCCTTTTAAATAAAATTTATAGTAATTATATCTAAACTCTATAAAATAATACAAGATATGATATAATTAATTTAATAATAAAAATAGGAAAATATATGTCTAATAAATTACTATTAATTAGGAAGTAGTGGTAAATTAACTGCACAAATTACTCATAATGCTCCCTATAATCTATTTATGTCAGCTAATATGAAATATCCAAATAGCCTATATAAAGATAAAATAGCAATTAGTAAACCCATAGTTTATGCACAAGGTAGCCTAGCATTTCTAAGTATTAAACCACGAGATTTTAGCAAAGGAGTAGATATATTAAGAGATAAAAATATATTAAAAATAGCCATAGGAAATCCAAAAACTGCACCTTATGGAATAGTATCAGTAGAGGCACTTAAAAATGCAAAAATATATGATGATATTAAGAGTAAATTTGTATATGGTGAATCTATCTCTCAAACTCTAATTTATACTACACGAGCTACGGATATTGGAATAGTTGCTAAATCCTCTCTATATTCTCCCAAAATGAAGCAATACAAAGAGAATATAAATTGGAAAAGTATTGATACAAATTTATACAATCCAATTAATCAAGGTATGGTATTAATTAAAGATAAAAAAGCAAAAGAGTTTTATGATTTTATATTAAGTAATAGTGCCAAAAAAATTTTTGAAAGTTATGGCTATATTACTTTTTAGAATTAAAAAAATACTCTTGTAATTGAGATTTATTTTCAAATGGTGATACAGTAATATTATCTTTTGAATTAATCTCTATATCATATATACTATCTGGAGAACTTTTAGCATAAGTAATAGCAATTTTAGCACCAAGCTCTAAATCTTTTAATGAAGCATCTTTACTAATTAATGAAAATGGACCTGCTATTGGAAGTTTAATAGATAGGAATTTACTATTATCTATCTTTTGCAAACCTGCATTATCATCTTGATTTCTACCTACAATAAGTTTTGCACCATCATTTAATCTAAAATGTCTTCCAAATTTAAGAATCTCTATATCACTACTCTCTAAATTATCATATTTTATAAACTCTCTTAATTTATTAGAGAAGTTCTCATCAGTCAAAAGACAACCTCCACCTGGCGATTCATAATCTTCTAATCCAATCTCTTTTGCCATTGCAAGTTGTACTTCTCTACCTCTTCCTGAAATATCTAATAGTTTATCTCTATCTACCCAACCCTCTTTTTCAGGTAAAGTTGGTTCTAATAATTTTGCACTTAAAGGACGTAATAGAATATCCTCTGTCTCTGCAAGTTTTAGTACATTTTTAAGTGCATCACTTCGTTGAGACATTGGTCGTTGTCCCAAAACTTCTCCTGAAATTAAAAATGAAGCACCCCACTCTTTCATCATTGCTTTACCTAATCTAAACATATTAGCATGACAATCAATACATGGATTAAAATTCTTTCCATATCCATATTTAGGGTCAAATAGTACATCTTGAATAAATTGCTCCTTAATATTTACTACTTTTAACTCTGCACCAACTTGCTTACACATATTTTCTAAGTGTGCTAAATTATCTTTTGTCCCACCAAAACCAGTATCTATATACATAGCAATTACATCTATACCTTGCTCTTTTATTAACTTAATAGCCAAACAGCTATCAAGCCCTCCACTAAATAGTGATATTGCTTTCATTTAAAATCTCCAATTTTTTATTATTATATAAAATATCTAATAGATGCAAATCCAAATATTTTATTCTCCTCTAATAGTTTAATATGAGTATCAGTAACTATTCCACCTAAAGCAATTATAGGTATAGATATTGAGTTTCTTAACTCTATTAATGACTCTAATCCTACTGGTTTGCCTTTATTCGGTGTATCAAATATAGGACTATATGTTATCATATTAGCTCCATTCTCTTGAGCTTTAAGAGCCTCTTCTTTGGAATGAGTACTAACAATTACAAACATATCTAATCTTTTAGCTTTAGATATTTCATCTATTTGAGTAGAGGTTAAGTGAATATCATTACAATTTAATTTATGGGCTAAATCTATATCTCTATGTAGTAATATCTTATCAAAATTATATTTTTTAGCCTCATTCAAAAATTCTAATGCTTTTTCTGGATAGTTAGTTGTAGTTTTATCACGAAATAGAACCATATTAGCTTTTATACTAATATCTTTTAATAACTCCAAATGAAAATATTTTGGAGTAGTAATAGCATATTTAATCATCTAATTTTTTTAATATATCTTCTAATAGTTTAGTCTGTTTTTTATTCTCATCTATTGATATTATAATAAATTCTAAAACCACAATGATTAATAACCCTGGAAGAGTTGAAAATAGTGAATATATAATAGCTTGAATAATATGAGCCTGAAAATATATTAAAAAAATGTAAATAGCCGTAATTAGACTTAATCCAATTGTAAGTCCTAAAAGGAGGCTAATTAAGCCTCCTAAATATGATTTGTTTTTCATTCTTCTAGTGTTGTTCATCAACTGCTACTGCACCTGCAAGATATACATAGATAAGTATCATAAATACAAATGTTTGTAATATCGCAGAGAACGATAATAGTAAATATGCTGGTAATGGTGCAAAGAATGGAACTAACATCAATAGTACCCATAAAAATAAATCATCACCTTTAATATTACCAAAAAGTCTGAACGATAAAGATATAATTCTTGATATATGAGAAACTATCTCAATTGGAAACATTAATGGAGCAAGAAGTGGTACTGGACCTGCAAAGTGTGCAAAGTATGATAATACTCCATTTTCTCTAATACCCTCATAATTATAGTAAAAAAATACCATTAAAGCTAAAGGTAGAGTTACATTAATATTTGATGTTGGAGATTCAAATCCAGGAATAATACCAATAACATTAGATATAAATACAAAAATACCTATTGTAGCAACTAAAGGAAGATATTTTAGTGCAAGTTCTCTTCCAATTACATCTTCACCCATTTTTATAACAGCACCTAAATATGTTTCAAGAACATTTTGAGTTGTACCTGGTACTGCTTGTAGATTGTTTGTAAGTTTATTAGCTATAAATAGTACTATTGTAACAACTAGCATTAAATGACCTATAACCATTCCATTTCCGTGTCCTGCAATGACACCTATAAAGGTATATACACCTTCCATTAGACATTCCTCATTAATTAATTTTGAAGTTATTTTACTTAAAAAGCGATAAAAAACTCATTAAATTCATACTATTTTTATATATTTTATTAGAAATAGTTAATTAATGCAACTCTATAATCTCCCAATTTGCCTGTCTTAAACTCAAGGCTCTACTTATAGATAGATTTTGATACTCTTTTCGTATTACACGATTAATCATCTCATGAGTAATAGCTATTATAATTTTAGATTTATCAAGAGTAGATAACCACTCTCTTACTCTAATTGTAGCCTCTTGATATGACTCACCACCATCTATTTTATAAAACCACTTATCATCTTCCCGTGCTTTGAATATATTAGGATAGTTTTTTTGACAATAATCTTTAGTCTCTGCTTCAAATATTCCATAAGAAATCTCTCTAAGTCGTTTATCAAAAACTATTTTATCTCTACTAATTCCTAAATTATCCACTAGAATAAAAGCACTCTCTTTCGCTCTTTTTTGTGGAGAAGAGTATATTATGATATTATTAAAATTATTAATTGAGTTTTTTAGTTTGAAGGCATTCTCTTTGGCTTGTTGTTTGCCTTTTAGAGTAAGAGGAGAGTTTGAAGAACCTTGGTATCTCCCCTCTACATTATAGTTTGTTTCTCCATGTCGTAGAAGATATAACATATTATATTAATACAATATCCAAAACTTCTCTAATATTATCAACAGGAATAATCTCCATACTCTCTTTTACTTCATCAGGAATATCTTCTAAATCTCTCTCGTAATTCTTTGTAGGAATGAGAGCTTTAGTTACTCCTGCTTTATATCCTGCTATAAGTTTCTCTTTTAATCCTCCAATTGGTAATACTTTACCTATTAGAGTTACTTCACCTGTCATAGCTACTTGATTATCTATCTTTTGATTTGATAAAATAGAGGCAATTACACAACAAAGGGCAATTCCAGCACTTGGTCCATCTTTTGGAGTTGCACCCTCTGGAATATGAATATGCAAATCATATCTTTTATATATTTCAGAGTTAGATACAACTATATTATCCTCTTTCTCTTTAGGAGATAGTGGAATAGTATCTTTTGGAATATCAAGATATTTCTCATCAATTAAAATTTTAACTACACTCATAGCTATTCTAGCTGACTCTTTCATTACATCACCTAGATTACCTGTAAGTTGCATTACTCCTTTACCTCTAATTTTAACAGCCTCAATTGTAAGAACATCTCCACCAACTGATGTCCAAGCTAATCCATTTACTACTCCAACTTGTGCTTCATTTGCAATAGGTGATATTTCAAACACTTTTTTATCTACATATTTATGAAGATTTCTAAGAGTAATTGATACTTTTGAAGTTAACTCATTTTGAAGTATCTCTTTCGCACTCTTTCTTATAAGAGAGTCTATTTTTCTACGAAGGTTTCTTACTCCTGCTTCTCTTGTATATTCATCTATTAATACCTTAAGAGCAGGGTCTGTAATATTAAACTCATTTCTTCTAAGTGAGTTTTTTTTGAGTTCTTGTGGGATAAGGTATCTTTTGGCTATCTCAAATTTCTCATTTGGGGTATAGCTATTTAATGCTATAAACTCCATTCTATCTCTCAAAGGAGCAGGAATTTTACCAATATCATTAGCAGTAGCTATAAATATAGCCCCACTTAAATCTATATGAAAATTTAGATAATAATCACGATAGTGAGCATTCTGTTCGGGGTCTAGTATCTCAAGAAGAGCCGATGTAGGGTCGCCTCTCATACTTCGTCCTACTTTATCAATCTCATCTAATACAATTACAGGGTTCATACTTCCTGCCTCTACAAGTCCTTGGACTACTCGCCCAGGCATTGCCCCAACATAAGTTCTACGATGTCCTCTTAACTCATTTACATCTTCTAATCCACCCAAAGCTAATCGTACTAAAGGTCTTTTAAGTGCAGATGCAATTGATGTAGCTAGAGAAGTTTTACCTACACCAGGAGGTCCTGCGAAACATAGAATTACACCCCTATTCTCTTTTTTACCTCGTAATTCTGTGAGCTCTTTAACAGAAAAATACTCTATAATTCTATCTTTGGCTTTATCTATTGAGTAGTGGTCTTGATTTAGCTTATCTTCTACTTCTGAAATATGGAGAGGCTTTTTAGATAATTTACCAAATGGAGTATCAAATACCCACTCTAAATAGCTATGAATTGTAGAGTAATCTCCACTATCTTGATGCATTCGTGAGAGTTTATTCAACTGTTTTGATACCTCTTTATAAGCATCATCATTTAAATAAGTTTTTATCTTCTCTAACTTCTCTCTAAAGGCTTCTATCTCCTCTTCTTTATGAGCATCTACACCCAATTCACTTTGAATCTCTTTAAGTTGCTCTTTTAGAAAATACTCTTTATTTGTTTTTTCTATTTTACTATTAACTTTACCTCTAATCTCTTTCTCTAATTTAGAAGACTCTATTTTTTTAATTACAACTTCAATAAGTCCTAAAAGACGATTTTCAATAGAGTTCTCTACAAATAATCTATATGCTTTATCTCTATCAATATTCAACATTGATGATACTAAATCAACAACTCTATTTGGTTTAGAATTATCTTCAACACTTTTAATTATATCTGACGGAAAGTTATTTGTAATAGATGATAGAGTTTTAAGTTTTTCATGTAAAATTTTCATTAATGATGTTACAGCATCTCTATTATACTCATCATACTCTATAATATCAATATGCCCCATTAAATATGGTTTATTACTATCAATATCTTTAATAATAGCTTTTGAAAATCCTTGAAAAAGAATTTTAACTCTATTATCAGGCATATCTACTTTTCTCATAATTGAACCAACAACACCTATACTATTTATCTCATTATCATCATCTTTATTAGCTAATGAAGCTATAAATATAAGAGAGTTATTAGAAATAGCATACTCAATAGCATCAATATCCTCTTTTTGAGAGAGAAATATTGGGCTTATCATAAATGGATATAAAAATATCTCTTCCTCTACAATAATAGGTAAAATTGATGGAAAATCACCATAATCACTTAATTTCATCTAATATTACTCTCCTATTTCATTATAGAAGCTAATATATTTACATCTGGCTTACTAATATCACTAACCTTAATTGGAGAACTATTATTTTTAGCTCTATATTTTTTAGCAGCCTCTTTTTTGCCTATTCTATCATATAGTGATGCTACATTCTCATTTAACAAAATTTGACTCATTTTAAGTCTTGTAATAATTGTATTTACTAATGGAGAGTATTTAGAGTATTGATAAGTATACAAAAACTTATTTGCATTTGTAATTGTATCCATCATTAATTTTTGGTCTTTATTAGTATCTTTGATACTTAAAAATGCTGCTTTTAACTTCATAAACTCTGCATATTCTCTTCGTTCACCTACTGCAAATCTCTTATTATATTCAGTAAAATAATAATTTGCCATTAAATACTCTTCTGCATCCATATGTGCATGGGCTAATATCATTATAGTAGTTTTTAATAGTTTAGATTTTGTATGCTCACTTCTCATAGATAAATAATACTCATCAGCCTTATCTAACTCTTTTGAAGTAATACTGTCAGTAATCTTAATATACCACGATAGTGCTGTTTTATTAAATTCACTCTTTGTAGTAATTGTTGTACAACCATTAAAAATTGCCAAAACAAAAGCTACAAGCAAGATTTTTTTTATCATTGATTAACCTCTTTTATATAATTTATTGGTAGATATATTATCCTAAATAAGATAAAGACTTATTTAAGAGGGTGGAGTTTATCCACCCTTTGACTATTAATATAGACCAAATTTTCCATCTGTTCTCTTATACATAACTCTCATCAATCCATCATGATCATTAAATACAATAAACTGTCTATTAGTTTCATCTTTTAATGCCTCTATTGCTTCATCAAATGATAAAGGTTTATGTAACTCTAAATCCATAGGAACAATCTCATCTTCAATATCTTCTTGAGTATTTTCAAAACTTAATACAGCTTTAGCATCTTCACCTAAATCCTTGAAGCTATTAATTCTATGCCCTTTAATTTTATCAGCATGTCTTCTAAGAGATTTTTTTACTCTCTCAATAGCTAAATCAATAGCCTCATAAATGTCAGGAGCATTTTGTGTAATTACAATCGTATTTTTATCTTTTAAATTAATTACAAACTCTACACTATAACCTTTTTTACCATGTTTTTTGTGTGAAGATAAGATAGTTGAGCCCGATATAATATCAAGATTATACTTTTCAAGTGTATCTACGGCTGAATTTACATAATCTTTTAGAGCATCTGTTAAATCAAAATGTCGTCCTACAATATTTCTGTTCATAACTTTTCCTTTGTAGCAATAATTATAGAGTATAGTTAATTTTTATACTCTTATTAAATTATATCTTTTAAAAATAAACAGTTGGTAAAATATATATAAAATATGATAATTTTATTAGTTTATAATAATTTTCTGTTTCTATTATACTCTTACTTAAGATAATTATATAATAAACTTATCCTAAATCAAATTATATCAATTAAAATAATGCTAATATTAGAAACTATTTGAGTATTATTTACTTAATAGGATATATTAATAAAGGGGAGATAATGAGTAGAGTTTTTAATAAATTATCTTCATTAATTCTAGGAGCTACAATTGCAACAACTTTTGCAACTGCAAGTTCTGGTGAATTAGAGAAGATAATGAAAAAACGAGGGCTAACTGAAAACGATGTAATTCGTGCAGCAAAAACATATTTACCAACTGGTGGTAGAGATGAGTTTGTAGTATTTAGTTCTGGTGGACAATCTGGTCAGATATTAGTTTATGGTGTTCCATCAATGAGAATTCTGAAATATGTTGCAGTATTTACACCTGAACCTTGGCAAGGTTATGGTTTTGATGAGGATTCATTAAAAGTACTTAGACAAGGTAATATTAGAGGTCGAGAGATAAATTGGGGAGATACACATCACCCAGCACTTTCTGAAAAAGATGGTAAATATGATGGTAGATGGTTAGCAATTAATGATAAAGCAAATCCAAGAATTGCTATTATTGATTTAGAAGATTTTGAAACTAAACAAATTACTGTAAATCCAGTCTTTAAATCAGCTCATGGTGGTGCATTCTTTACACCAAATTCTAATTATATTATAGAAGCGTGTCAATATGCAGCTCCATTTGATAATAATTATCACCCAATAGAGGAGTACAAAGAGACATATCGTGGTGGTGTTACACTTTGGAAATTTGATAGTGAAAAAGGTAGAATTAAAGCGAAAGAGTCTTTTACACTTGAGCTACCTCCATATATGCAAGATTTATCAGATTCAGGTAAAGGTGTATCAAATGGTTGGGGTTTTACAAACTCATTTAATACAGAGATGTATACAGGTGGAATTGAAGTTGGTATGCCACCAAATGAGGCTGGTATGAGTAGATTTGATACAGACTTTTTACATGTTTATAACTGGGAAAAATTAGCAAAACTTGCTCAAGATAAAGCTAATTATACTGTTGTAAATGGTATGAAAATTATATCAATAGAGACTGCTGTTAAAAATAATGCACTATTTTTAATTCCAGAGCCTAAATCTCCACACGGTGTTGATGTATCTCCTGATGGTGAATATATTACAGTCTGTGGTAAGCTAGATACTCACGCTTCTGTTTATAAATGGAGCAAAATTAAAAAGCTTATTGATGATAAAAAATATGCAGGGAAAGACCCTTATGGTATTCCTATCTTAGATATGAAATCTTCTCTTCATGGACAAGTAGAACTTGGACTTGGACCTTTGCATAACCAATACTCAAATGTAGATGGTGAGATTTATACATCACTTTATGTTGATAGTCAAATTGTAAAATGGAACTATAAAAAACTTAAAGTTTTAGATAAAGAGAATGTTCATTATAATGTTGGACACCTTTGTGGAATGGAAGGTAAATCTGCTGACCCTCAAGGTAAGTATATTATATCTTTAAATAAACTTGCAATTGATAGATTCCAAAATGTAGGACCTCTTCACCCACAAAATCATCAATTAATTGATATTAGTGGTAAGACTATGGATTTACTTGTAGATATGCCTCTACCATTAGGTGAACCACATCAAGCTGTTGCAATTAGAGCTGAGAAATTACACCCACATGTAAGATATAAAATGGGTACAAACTCTAAAACAGGTAAAGAGCATATTGGTAAAACTCTAGCAGGTCAAGAGAGAATTGAGCGAGATGGAAATAAGGTAACTGTATATGCAACTTTAGTTCGTTCACATATTAATCCTGAGAGAATTACTGTAAATAAAGGTGATATTGTTACGATTCATATGACAAACCTTGAGAGAGCTCAAGATGAGACTCATGGATTTACAGTTGACCATTATGATGTACATGCTTCATTAGAACCAGGTGAGACTTCAACAATTAAATTTACTGCTGATATTGAGGGTGTTTTCCCATATTATTGTACAGAGTTCTGTTCAGCACTTCACTTAGAGATGATGGGTTACTTAATGGTTAAAGACCCAAATAAGAAATATGTTTCGGCTCAAAAACTAAAAATGAAAAGTATGAGCAAAGAGGAGTTAAAAGCTGAATATGATAAAACTGTTGCTGTAAATGCTGCAACTGATGCTGTTATTCAATCAGTTGTTAAATTCTTAAAAGAGAATAAATTCCAAGAGCATAAAGTTGTTGCAGACTTAGTTACTGATGCATTTGACCAATATGGAAAAATTAAAGAGCAAAAAGCAAAATCTGATGAAGCTGTAAAAGCTGGTGATTATGAAAAAGCTATTCTATTTGAAAATATGATATGGCAATATATGGTTAAAACTGCTGATGTTGGTATTAGAGCAAAAGATGCACTTGTAAGACTTATCGCTACTCCTCAATCTCCTGCTGTTCAAAGAGGTGAGAGAGCATTTGGTGAAGGTGGTTGTGGTGGTTGTCATGTTATTGGTAAAGTAAGTTCAGGACCTGATTTAACTGGTGTTCTTCAAAGACATGAAAATGGTGAAAAATGGGTTGCTGATTTTATTCTAAATCCATCTTCAAAATATGAAGAGCCTTATGTAAAAGGTATGATTAATTACTTTAATCTTAAAATGCCTAATCAACATATGAGTAAAGAAGAGACAAAAGACATTATCGAATACTTTAAATGGGTAGAAGAGAATGCTAACTTATTCTAAAAATTAATTCAAGATGAGCATATGCTCATCTTGAACTTCAGTAAAAATTTAATCTAAACTACTCCAAAATTTTTTAATATATATATAATTATCTCTATGTTATAATACATAAAGAGAGAGGTTATATCTATAAAAAAGAATTTTATACTTAAAGATAAAATTTGTAGAGACTTCAAAAAATTACTACTAAACAATAGATAACACAAATACAAGTAATTAAAGATTTAATTTAAAAATAGTATCAAGAGGTATCAAAAAAGGATAAAATATAATGATAAATGCACTAAGAGGAATGAAAGATATAACATTTGATGAGAGTCAAAGATTTACATATATTATCAAAACTGCCATAGAGATTTCTGAGAAATATGGGTATAATTATATAGAGACACCTCTTCTTGAAGAGACAAAATTATTTAAAAGAAGTGTGGGTGAGAGTAGTGATATTATAGGTAAAGAGATGTATCAATTTATTGATAAAGGTAATAATGATGTTTCTCTTCGTCCAGAAGGAACAGCAGGTGTTGTTCGTGCTTATATTCAAGCTAAACTTGATAGAAGAGAGAGAAAAGATAGATTTTACTATTATGGGGCAATGTTTAGATATGAGAAACCTCAAAAAGGTAGATTAAGAGAGTTTCATCAATTTGGTTGTGAGAGTTTTGGAGAGTCCAGTGTATATGAAGATTTTGAGATAATATTGATGATAAAAGATATTTTTGATACTCTTGGAATTGGATATAAACTCAAAATTAATTCTCTTGGTTGTAGCGATTGTATGCCCACTTATAGAGATAATTTAATATCTTTTTTAGCTAATATTAAAGATAGATTGTGTCAAGATTGTAATCGTAGAATTGATACAAATCCAATAAGAGTACTTGATTGTAAAAATGATAGTTGTCAATCTCTATTAAGTAACTCTCCAAAGCTTATAGATAATTTATGCCAAAGTTGTAATAGTGATTTTGATACTCTTAAATCTCTATTAGATGGAGTAAAAATAGATTATGAAGTTGATACAAACTTAGTTCGTGGATTAGACTATTATAATAAGAGTGCTTTTGAATTTGTAAGTGATGAGATTGGCTCACAATCAGCTATTGCAGGAGGAGGAAGATATGATAAGCTTGTAGAGTATCTTGATGGTAAGGCTACTCCTGCTGTTGGATTTGCATTGGGAATTGAGAGGATTTTAGAACTTGTAAAAATGCCTCAAGATATTAGAGAAGGTGTATATATTGGTTCTATGGTAGAGAATATTACAGATATACTTTTTAATATTGCTATAACGATTAGAAAAAGTACAAAAGCTAAAATTGAGTATGAGAAAAAATCTCTTAAAGCACATTTGAAAAATGCAGATAAAATCAATGCTAAATATTGTATTATTATTGGTGAAGATGAGTTAAAAGATAATAAAATTTGGATTAAGAATTTAGAGAGTAAATCACAAGATATTATATCTTTAGATAAATTGATTAATATTATTATATAATAAAAAATATAAGTTTGAAATTGCAAAAGGTTTAATAATAATGAATAAAAGTAAAGATTTTTTACGAAGAGTAGTTGAAGATGATTTAAAATCTAATAAATATCAAAAGATTGTTACAAGATTTCCCCCTGAACCAAATGGATTTCCACATATTGGTCATGCTAAATCTATAACTATTAATTTTGGTATTGCTAAAGATTATAATGGAGATTGTAACCTTAGAATGGACGATACTAATCCAACAACAGAAGATACTAAATATGTAGAGGCTCTCAAAGATGCAGTAAAATGGCTTGGATTTGAGTGGAAAGATAATGTTCGTTTTACTTCAGATTATTTTCATCAAATCTATAATTATGCCATAGAACTTATTAAAATGAATAAAGCTTATGTTGATAGCACTAACGAAAAGGAGATGAGAGAACTTCGTGGAACTCTTACAGAGGCAGGAGTAAGAAGTAAATATGCTAATCGTACTATTCAAGAGAATTTAAATCTATTTGAAAGAATGAAAAATGGTGAGTTTCAAGAGGGAGAACATGTACTCAGAGCTAAAATTGATATGTCAGCATCTAATATGAAGATGAGAGACCCCCTACTCTACCGTATTAGACATACACATCACTTTAGAGCAAAAGATGAGTGGGCTATATATCCTATGTATGATTTTGCTCACTGTTTATCTGATTATATTGAGGGAGTTTCACACTCTCTTTGTACTTTAGAGTTTGAAAATAATCGTGATATTTATAATTGGGTACTTGATACATTAAATCTAAAACCACCTCGTCCTTATCAATATGAGTTTGCACGATTGAATATTAATTATACGGTAATGAGCAAAAGAAAACTTTTAGAATTGGTTCAAAATGGTATTGTAAATGGTTGGGACGATCCTCGTATGCCTACTATTGCTGGATTAAGAAGAAGAGGTTATACTCCTGAATCTATTTTAAATTTTTGTGATAGTATAGGTATATCTAAAGCTAACTCTATGGTAGATATAGCACAACTAGAATTTTCTATTAGAGATGACTTAAATCCTAAAGTACCACGCGTAATGTCTGTACTAAATCCTCTAAAAGTAACTATTATAAATTATGATGGCTTTGAAGAGATTGATGCTCCATACTATCCACATGATGTCCCAAAAGAGGGAGATAGAAAATTACCTTTTTCGAAAGAGATTTATATTGACAAAAATGACTTTATGGAAAATCCACCAAAAGGATATTTTCGTTTAACTCCTAATCAATCTGTACGGTTAAAATATGCCTATATTATCACTTGTAAAGAGATTATTAAAGATGATAATGGAGATATTATTGAATTAAAAGTAGAGTATCACCCTAACTCTAAAAGTGGTGCAGATAAAAGTGGAATAAAAGTTAAAAGTGCTATTCAATGGGTAGAGATAAATATGGCAAAAAGAGTTGAAATTAGAGTTTATGATAGACTTTTTCTAAATGAAACAGCAGAAGGGATAGAGGATATAAATCCAAACTCTCTAAAAATTATTAAAAATGCATTTATTGAACCTGCGGTTATTATAGATAAACCAGATGTTAGATTTCAATTTGAGAGAGAGGGATACTTTTATGCTGACCCTATTGATTATAGTGATGAAGCACCTCTATTTAATAAGATTGTTGGGCTTAAAGACTCTTGGAGTAATAAGAAAAAATCACCTCAAAAGCCTCTTAAATCTGAACCTAAAAAAGTACAGATAGATGGTGAAGTTGTACCTATGAATGAAGATGAAAAAATAGTGTTTAATAAATATATCAATAAATTTAAACTCAATAGTGAAGTGGCTAATACTCTTGCAAGAGATAAAAAATTATCTAACTTCTATGAAGAGGCATTAAAAACCTTAAATAGTCCAATTACTATTGCAAATATTGTAACTAATGATGTAGCAAGAGAGCTAAAACAAAAAGAGATAACTGAGCTAAAGTTTTCTGCTAAAGATATAGCTGAACTTATAAAAATGGTTGATGATGAGCTTATATCTACTAAAATTGCAAAACAAGTTTTTGAAGAGATGAGTAAAAGTGGAGAGAACCCAAAACAGATAGTTGAATCTAAAGGGTTGGTACAGATAAGTGACCCTGATATAATTTTACCTATTATTGATGAGGTTATTGCTAAAAATCCTGATAATGTGGAGAAGTTTAGAGCAGGGAACAGTAAGCTTTTAGGCTTTTTTGTGGGGCAGGTTCTAAAGGCTACTAAAGGAAAAGGAAACCCTAAAATTGTTAATAAATTAGTAGCCCAAGAGTTATCAAAATAAGATAAGATTTCTGTATGGTGAATAAATTCACCATACTTAAAACTATAATCTCTTACCTATTACCAAAACAGCAAAAAATCTTACTCCCCATGCTACAAACATTAATAACCATACAGTAATAGATATATCAAATGCTACAAGAAAGTTCAATCCATTAGCATATATTAGTGATGTAAAAATTCTCATAAAGATTACAACTTGTGTCCAGTAAAATAGAGCAATTGTAAAATTATCAGCTATCATTTGATTACCTGAATGTCCAATAGTTACACGAGTTCCAAATCCAATAAGCATAGTAAAGAAAAATCCTAAAGCTAAGGTGTGAATATCTAAATATAAAAAGTATGTATCATTCATTAGAGTAAGTAAGTTTGATACTCCACCAAATAAAAATGCAACAGGTATCCAATATAATCCTATATGTAAAATCCAAATAAATGGGTTTGGATTAGGAAAAGGTAGTTTCCATTTAAATAATTCTAATCCTATCAAGGCAAATAGAAGAAAATCTATAAAAAATGAAGAGTTTGGTTTGATAGCTTCTAGTATAATTTTAGCTACTAATAATCCAACCATTGCTTTGAAAAAAATAGGATTTTTATTAATAAATATATTTGAGAAAAATGGTACCATTCGTTGTGCTACTGTAAATGTTACTAAAAATAGATAGAGATATATCGCCATATCAATCGCAAAAGTATTTAATATATTAATTGATAATCCTGAAATAAAAAGAATATGAGATATAAGACCAAATGATATAGCTACTAAAATCCAAAACTGGTCACTTTTAGCCTCTACTGGTGAACTTTTATAAATATCTACTAATATTTTAAGTGATTTAGTATGAGCTAAAATATTTATTGCCATAGCAACCAAAACAGTTTCATTAGATGTAAAAATTCCAATTATCATCAAAAATGAACTTGCTAGAAATAGCCAAAAAACATTAACATATAGAGATTGTTTAATCGGAGGTGTAGTAGAAAATCGTGGAAATGTTGTAAATAAAAAAGCCATAAAGGCAGGTGTAAATAACATAAATATCATACTATAAGCGTGATAATCTTTACTTGAAAGTTCTATACTCAAAACTCCTTTAAAGCTTAACATAAAAATAACCATTGTAATAATAGCATTGATAAAAGCTAATAAAAAAAATGGTTGGTGTGGTTGTGATAAAAAATATAAATTTTTCAATTTTTTCCTTTTTTTGATAATTCGTTATTTTAACATAATAGCTTAACTTTTTATAGAATTTTTAGATAAAATAGCAAAAATTAATATTAGGATTTATAAATGTTTGTTGATTTTAAGGTAGAAAACTTAGATACTTTTCCAAAAACACTAGAAAAACTTTTAGATAAACAGTTAGAAAGAATAGAAAATATAGCCTCTCTTGATAATGCTTCATATGAGAGTATATCAAAACCTTTACAAGATTTAGATGAGGAGTTGGGGCTATTTTTTACCCCTCTATCTCATCTAAACTCTGTAAATAATAGCCAAGATACTCAAAAAGCTTATGAAGCCTCTCTTCCGTTATTATCTGCTTTTAGTAGTAAAGTGGCACAAAACGAAAAGCTTTTTGCTCAAATAGAGAGATTATCATCTAATGATATTGCATCTGCTAAAGTAATTGAAAATGAAAAAAGAGATTTTATTTTAGGTGGGATAAAGCTAAATGATGAAGATAAAAAACTGCTTGAAGATATAAATTTAGAACTTAGTGAGTTAGCCAATAAATTCTCTCAAAATCTTCTTGATGCTACGAATGATTATGAACTTATAATTGAAGATGCAAATGATGTAAGAGAACTTCCAAAGAGTGATTTAGAGTCTGCTAAGATTATAAAAGATGACAAAGAGGTATATAGATTTACTCTTCAAATGCCTAGCTATTTAGCATATATGACTTATGGTTCTAATAGAGAGTTTAGAGAAGAGTTATACCGTGCATACTCATCAAGAGCCCCAGAGAATGGTGATATAATTGATAAGCTTTTACTACTTAAAAATCAGAAAAGTCATCTATTAGGATTTGAAAACTACTCATCTTACTCATTAGCCACCAAAGATGCACCAAGCCAAGAGAGAGTAATAGAGTTTTTAGAAGAGATTGTAAAATTATCAAAACCTACGGCAATAGATGAACTAAATGAACTCAAAAATTTCGCAAAAGAGTTGGACGGTATAGAGGAGCTTAAAAATCATGATGTAGCTTATTATTCTCAAAAACTTAAAAAAGAGAAATTTGATTTTGATGATAGTATGACTAAACCATATTTTGAACAATCAAGAGTTGTAGATGGACTATTAGAGATTTTATCTACTCTATTTAATGTAGAGATTAAAGAGACAAATATCAAAAATAGATGGCACGAATGTGTAAGAGTTTTTGATTTTTATGAAGATGGTAAAGTATTAAGCCGATTATATATGGATTTAGAGGCACGAGAGAGTAAAAGAGGTGGTGCATGGATGCATGATTTTGAGACTAGATTTATAGATAGTAATAATAATTTACACCTTGCTTCTGCTTTTATTGTATGTAACTTTTCTCCTGCATCAGATACCACTCCTAGCCTATTAAGACATGATGATGTAGTAACTCTATTTCACGAAATGGGACATGCTATACATCATATATTTTCAAAAGCATCACAGCGTTCTATTAGTGGAGTAAATGGTGTAGCGTGGGATGTGATAGAGTTTCCATCTCAATTTTTAGAGAATTTTGCATATGAGAGTGAAATTCTTAAAAAGTTTGCATTTCATTATGAGACATTTGAACCAATATCAGATACTCTTCTATCCAAAATCAAAGAGTCCAAAAACTTCCAAGCCTCATTAGGACTACTTAGACAGATGGAATTTTCACTATTTGACTTTAAACTTCATCAAAAATTATACCAAAATCAAGAGGTTCAAGATTTATTAGATAGCATTAGAGAAGAGACTTCACTCATCAAACCTCCATCTTATAATAAGTTTCAAAATGGATTTGCACATATATTTGCAGGTGGATATAGTGCAGGATACTTTAGCTACAAATGGGCAGAAGTATTAAGTGCTGATGCCTTTTTTGAATCTATTGAAGATGGAGGATTTAATCTACCAAAAGCACAAGGATACAAAGAGAATATATTAGCAAAAGGTGGCACAAAAAATATGAGTGAATTATATTTTGATTGGTTAGGTAGAGAGGCAGAGACTAAAAGTCTTCTTAGATTATATGGATTAGAGAGGTAAAATTTTAGAGAGTTATAATGTAACTCTCTTTAGTAAGTATATACAACAAAATTATACAACCTATTTTTAACTCTAATAAATAATATCTCACAATCTATAAAACTCTTTGATAATCTTTGGAGAGAATGGTTTTGACATTATGTAATCATATCCTCTCTCTTTCATCTCCTCTATCTCCTCTTCCAATGCTATACCACTAATACCTATAATTATTGGTATCTTTTCACCTTTATCTTTAGATATTTGTTTGATATTTTCTAAAGCTTCTGAACCATTCATCTTTTGCATATACTCATCTAAAAATATTATATCTAAGGGTTTAGAGTTTGTAATAGAGTCTTGATATAGTGCTATCGCATCTGCACCATCTTTTCCTACTAATACTTCTGCTCCAAGTTTTTCTAATACAACTTTTAAATATTTTAGAGTTATATTATTATCATCAACTACGGCTACTAATTTTTTAACTCTACTACTATTACTATTTTCAATTACTTTAGGATTATCTATAAATAATTTATAAAACTTTTTAAATCTTACAGGTGTTGATAATATAGATATATTATCATAATCATCACTAATTTTTTGGTTTAAACCATTTTTATATGCTACTATTTTATAAGATTTTAATCTATCTATAAATTTAATTTTATCAATACTACATACCAAAATATCTATATCATCAGGAATATTAAGAATATCTTGATATATATCTATATTTTTTACACCTATACGATTTAAATATCTGCTTAAAGTAGCTAATGTATCTATTAATTCATTAGAAGATAAAATAGCTATCTTTTTATTTACTAATAAATTAGAATCAAAATATTTAATATCTCTATCTATCTTATACTCATTATTACAAGATAATGAGAAATAGAAATTTGCACCTTTACCCTTTTCACTATCCAAGTGTAATTGACTACCCAATAACTCAACAAACTCTTTTGAGATATTCAATCCTAGTCCAGTACCACCAAACTTATCAGAAGTAGTATCATCTTCTTGAATATAAGCTTTAAAAATATCATTATGTTTTGATTTATCTATACCTATTCCAGAATCTTCTACACTAAAATCTATTTTGGAACTCTCTTCATTATAGAGTACATCAAAATTAATATATCCATTAATAGGTGTAAATTTAATAGAATTTCCTATTAGATTACTCAATATTTGTCTAATCTTTCTTTTATCATTAAATATATATTTAGGAAGTAGTGGATCTATATATGTATTAAATATAATACTTTTCTCTTGCATTTTAGATGCAAATAGAAGTATAATAGAATCCATCTCTTCAATAATAGAAAATTTAACTCTATCTACTCCAAGTTGCTCTCCTGAACCAGATTTTGCACTATCTAAAAGATTATTAATAAGTTCTAACATACTATCACCACTTGTAAGTATGCTATTATGATAATCAAGATTTTCCTCTTGCATATCACTATCTTTTAATAACTCTGCAAATCCTAATATTGCATTTAAAGGAGTTCTGAGTTCATGTATCATTTGTGCAAAATACTGCTCTTTATCTTTAATTTTTTGCTCTAATAGTTTCTTATCATCTATTAATTCTTTAATTTTTTTAGATATAAGATTATCTACATCAAATTGAGATAACTCTAATTTTTGTGGAGTTTCATATAGTTTAAACTCTTTTAATATCAATGTAGAAAATAGTTCTAATTTAGATATATCTTCTTTAATAAATTGATGAAACTTATCATTTGTAATTATAGATTGTAAAATAGCTACTATATTATCATTCTTATCTATCACAGGATATAAAATCATATCTTTTATAGGGACATCTAACATATTATCTGTATAATAATTATATCTTTTGTTATTTAATATATTATTTACTAATATTGGTAATTTAAATTTTATACTATCAGATATTAAACCTTTAATATTTTTCCACTCTATTTCATATCCATAAGTATAAGATATAAGTTTATTATCTTTTAGTAACCAAATTAAAGATATAGAAGCAGAGGATATAGTAGATAAAAGTTTTTCTAACTCTAATAAACCCTCATTAATATCTTCTAAATGGTTAAAATTATCTAAGAACTCTTCTACTTCACTCTTTGATAAAAATTTCAAATTATTTACCCTAAATTAATATTATAGAGTTCTATATTCGTTATAAACTTTTGCAAATCTATCAAAATTATCTAAAAATATATTTATTAATTTTGGGTCAAACTTTATTCCAGATTGTTCCTCCATATAATCTCTTGCATCTTCAATATTCCATGCTTTACTATATGGGCGTTCTGTTGTAAGTGCATCAAATACATGAGCAATACCTACAATTCTACCATATATATGAATATTATTACCTTTAAGTCCTTGAGGATAACCACTACCATCAAAATTTTCATTATGTTGATGAGCAATAATTGCTCCTGCACGAAGAAGTTCTTCATCTGAATTTTTAAGTATATCATAACCAATTTGAGGATACTCTTTGATAATATCCATCTCTTTTGCAGTTAATTTTGTACTTTTATGTAAAATAGATTTATCAATAGCTATTTTACCAATAGCATGTAGAGGAGTAGCAAGTTTCAACTCTTTGACTTCAAAAGATGATAACTTAGCAAGAGAGGCTAAAAGAGTAGCATATTGAGTTACCCTCTCAATATCTCCACCTTTTACACCTATACTCTTCTCTTTTCCTAACTGTGCTATTATATTAATAATTTTTTGTTGAACATTAATAACTTTACTCTCTTGAGATGCTCTAATTCTAATTTGATTATCTACACGAGCCTCTAACTCATAAGGGTTAAATGGTTTTGATATATAATCAATTCCACCACTCAAAAATCCTTCTAACATAGATTCACTATCTGCTTTAGCAGTAATAAATATAATAGGTATATCTCTTGTATATGAATCTTTTTTCAAAATTCTACATACACTATATCCATCTAGTGGAGACATCATAACATCTAATAGTATCAAATCAATATCAGACTCTTTTGTTCTATTTAATGCCTCTTCTCCATTAGTAGCATATACAAAGTTATAAGCCTCATTATCTTTTAATATATTTGCTATTACCCTAATATTCTCTGTATTATCATCTACTATTAATATGTTATAATTTTTCAATATAATCTCCTATAATTTCATTTAAATTTTACTATTTTATCTCTTTAAAAGGTATTAAAAACTCTTAATTGGGTAATTATTCATTAAAATTTCAACTTTTTCTATATCAAAACCATCAATATTAATTAAAATCTTATCTGCATACTCATCTAATTTTTCCAAAGAATTATCAGATGCAATATCTTTTAATTTAAGTGCAAAATCTTTAATAAGGTTTAAATTACCTTTTTCCTTAATATTATTATATTCTTTTTCCAATTTTTTTGCAATATCTTTATCAAGATAGATTATATTACTCTTTTTTTTATTAATAATAGTAGAATATAGAAGAGAAGCTTTATTATTATAAGTAATATTTTTAAATTCTACAATAAATTTACTACCTCTATTTAAAGTAGATTCTAAGCTAATTTCACCATCTAATAATTTTACTAATTTTTTACTAATAGCCAAACCTAATCCTACACCACTATATCTATATTTATCATCACCATTTGCCTGTTCAAAGCTTTCAAAAATTCTATTTTTATCTTTATCTGCAATACCTCTACCTGTATCTTCAACTATAAAAGATAAATCGATAAATTTATCACCTAAATTTTTAGCTTCAATATATAATTTAATATATCCATTATCTGTAAATTTAACTGCATTATTAATTAAATTAAATATAATTTGTTTTAATTTACTACCATTAAAATTAATTCCATTTGGTGTATTTGGTGCTATAATTATCTCAAAATCTAAATTTTTCTCTTGAATTACCTCTTTAAATGTAGCATAAACCTCATCTACAATATCCTCTAATTTAATATCTTCATAAACAATTTTTAATTTGTTAGAATTTATTTTAGATAGCTCTAACATATCACTTAACATCTCTAAAAGAGTATTTCCTGCACGATTTATAGATGATACATAATTAGCTTGTACCTCATCTACTGTCATAGTAGATAATATATCACTAAATCCTATAATTGAATTTAGAGGAGTTCTTATCTCATGGCTCATATTTGCTAAAAAATCACTTTTAGCAATTTTTGCCATCTTCGCCTCCTCTTTCTCTTTGAGACATCTATCTAATATAATTTTAGATAAGGAGTTCTCTAATACCTCTTCTAATTTATCAATATTAATAGGCTTAATAACATAACCCTGAACACTCATATTGATAGCTTTTAATAGAAAATCATTATCACTAAAAGCAGTTTGAAATATGATAGGGACTTCTATATCTACTTCTCTAATTTTCTCTACCATCTCAAGACCACTCATATTAGGCATCTTAATATCACTTAAAATTATATCAATCTTATTCTCTTTAAATTTTTCTAATCCATCAACTCCATCTCTTGCTTCAATTACATTTTTAAACCAGTATCCTATATTAAAAACAAGCTCTTCTCTAATACCATCATTATCCTCCACAATCAAAATCGTAAGAGTATCTAATATCTCTTGATATCTCAATTTATTTCCTTTATTCGTGGAAGTTTTAAGATAAACTCTGCTCCACTAAATAGTTCATTATCTAGCATAAAATCTACATTTGAAGCAGTTAAACTCCCTTTTAAATGTTGATTAACTATTTTTTTGGACATATAAAGCCCAATTCCTGTACCCTTATCATCATCTTTTGTTGTAAAGTATGGTTCAAATATCTTATCTTTGATTTTATCGTCTAATCCTAATCCATTATCTCTTATAAATATAGTAATATTACTTTCCATTGGAACAATTTCTATAAATAAGACTCTTCTATCTAATGAAGCTTCTACAATAGAATCTTTTGCATTAGATAGCAAATTCATAAAAACCTGCTCTACCTCATAAGCATAACCATAGAGATTAAAATTACTACTATCATCATATTTTAATCTTACTTCAATACTATTATTAGCAAAAGCTCCTTCAAATATATCTAATGATTTTTTTATCGATTTTATTATAGAAAATTGAGTTTTATTCTTTTTTGGAGAGTAAAAATTTCTAAAATCTTCTATTGTTTGAGACATATTATCTATCAATCCCATACTCTTATTTACTCTATTTTCTATAAACTTTTCATCTAATATACCTCTCTTTTGAGCTGTTTTAAATGATTGAATTATTAGAGTAAGTTCTGCAAGTGGTTGCCTCCATTGATGAGCAATATTCCCTATCATCTCACCCATAGATGCCATCTTACTCTGTTGCAAGAGAAGTGCTTCAGTCTCTTCTCGCTTCTTAATTTCAATTTTTACACTCTCTTTAAGTCTATTTTTATACCTATTTTCATTCTCTTTTAGAGAAATCTTTTTTATACCCTGCTTTAGAGCATCTATAAGCTGTTTTATACTTGTAGGCTTTAAAATATAGCCTTGAATATCTAACTTAATAGTATCTGTAAAATATGATGTATTATTATGTGCAGAAATTACCAAGATGATTACATCATTATCTACATCTCTAATATGTGTAATCATCTCAATACCATTCATTATAGGCATATTAATATCAGTAATAATTATATCATAACTATTTTGTTTAAACTTCTCTAATCCATCTAATCCATCTTGAGCAGTATCAATATTATCAAAAAAATTATTTAAAAGTTCCAAATTTGATTTTCTTACAATCTCATTATCTTCTACATATAAAAGTTTTAATGATTTAGATTTAGCTAAAAGCTCTTTCATATCTTCCATAATATTATCTACTCTTCAAAAAGAATAATATCATAACTATTGGTAGTAACAATAGCTTTACTTAAATGTACGCTTCCATTTCTATTACTCTTTTTTAATTCATCTCTTAGAGAATTAATCTCATCTTGCATCTCGTCCATCTTCTCTTTCAATTGTAAGATAATATCAACTCCAGAGATATTCACTCCCAAATTTCTAGTAAGTCTTAATACCATTTTAATTTTTTCAATATCTTTTTGTGAGTATAATCTAATCCTACCTTGTGTACGAGAGGGTTTAATTAATCCCTCTTTCTCATACTGTCTTAGAGTTTGTGGGTGAATATCCAACATACTTGCAACAACACTTATCAAATATACAGGTTCATCAAAACTATGCATTATAACTTCTCTCTTAAATACTCTACAACATCTTTATCCATCTTATTTACATCAGGTAAAATTACATTAGCTACCAAATATAAATCTCCACTAAGTGCCGTTTTTCTATTTACTACACCCTTCCCTTTTAATCTAAACTTTTGTCCATTTTTAGTATTTACTGGAATTTTAAGAGAGACTGTTTTTTCTGGTGTATCTACATCTATCTTACCACCAAACCAAGCAAATTTAAGAGGTACATCAATAGTTTTATATAAATCATCCCCTTTTCTCTCATACTCATCACTATCAGTTACAATTAATTTTATCAACAAATCACCAACTTGCCCTTGATGAGAGTTACCCTTTCCTCTTACTCTTAGAGTATCTCCTGTCTTAGTACCTTTTGGTATTCGTATATCAAAAGTCTCATTATTACTTTTTACAGTATGTTTACCTCCTAAAATACTTGTCATAAATGGTATAGTTATCTGTGCATTCACATCTAAATCAATACCTCCAAATCCTCCACCAAATCCACCTCGTGAGCCAAATCCACCTCCAGCACCACCAAACATCTCTCTTAAAATATCATTTATATCTACTCCTCCACTCTGTTGCCCTCTAGCAAAATCGTGGAAGTTTTGCCCACCAAACATACTATCACCATGCATATCATATTGAGCTTTCTTATCCTTATCACTCAATACCTCATATGCTGCATTTATCTCTTTGAACTTCTCAACAGCACTCTCATCTTTATTTATATCAGGGTGATATTTTCTAGCTAATTTTCTATAAGCTTTTTTTATCTCATCAGCACTTGCATTTTCACTTACTTCCAATGTTTTATATAAACTTTTTGCCATTATTACTTCCATTTATATTGATTTTATATTAATTGATGTTATAGTACCATAGAGTGAGTGAAACCAAACAAATAACATCATTAATATTAAAATTATTATATCAAAATAGTTTAGTCTATGTCAATCAAGTTTCTATTTTTTTTTAATTATTATATAAATTTTACAACTTTTTGATATAATCCTAATCAACAACTCTAATAAAATATGGAATAATAAATGATACAAATAACAAACCTAAGTAAAAGTTTTGGTGGTGAGAGCCTTTTTAATAATATAAATCTAAAAGTCCTACCTAATCAAAAAATTGGACTTATTGGACGAAATGGTTCTGGTAAATCTACTCTATTTAAAATAATATTAGATGAAGAGAGCTATGATGATGGAGAGTTAAGTATTCCAAAAAACTATAAAATAGGAACACTCAAACAACACCTTACATTTAGCTACCCTACGGTAGAAGAGGAGTGTGCTTCAGTATTGAGTGAAGATGAGCAGTATAACTTTTATAAGATAGAGAAAATTCTATTTGGATTGGGTTTTACTGCTGATGATTTGCAAAAAGAGCCTTTGAGTTTTTCAGGTGGGTATCAAATTAGAATTAATTTAGCTAAACTTTTAGCAACAGAGCCTAATATGCTTCTACTTGATGAACCTACTAACTACCTTGATATTCTATCTCTTCGTTGGTTAAAAAGATTTATTAGAGAGTTTGATGGAGAGGTAATTCTTATCACTCATGATAGAGAGTTTATGGACGAAGTTACAACTCACACAATGGGAATAGGACGAAAAACTCTTAACATTATAGAGGGTGGGACTAAAAAGTTTATAGAAAATTTAGCACTTGCTGATGAAACTTATGAAAAAACAAGAGCAAACCAAGAGAAAAAGAGAAAAGAGTTAGAGGAGTTTGTAGCAAGAAACAGAGCTAGAGCTTCAACTGCTGCATTAGCTCAATCAAAACAGAAAATGCTTGATAAAATGGATGATATGGACTCTCTTGAAGATGAAAAAACGCTAGATTTTAAATTTAGCTACAAGGCTACACCTGCCAAAATAACATTACGAGCTGATAATTTAGGCTTTGGATATATTGAGAATAACCCACTATTTCAAGATTTATCATTTACCTTAGAGAATGGAAAAACTTTGGCAATCATAGGTAAAAATGGAAAAGGAAAATCAACTCTTTTAAATTATATAGCAGGTGAATTACCTACTCAACAAGGAACTCTAAATTTTCACCCCTCTACAACTTTAGCACACTTTGGACAGACTAATATAGAGAGATTAAACTCCAAAAACACAATTGTAGAAGAAGTAGGATTAGCAGATAATAAATTAGGCTTCGCACAAGTTAAAAATATATGTGGGACAATGATGTTCTCTGGTGCTTTATCGGACAAAAAAATATCAATATTAAGTGGAGGAGAAAAGAGCCGTGTAATGCTAGGTAAAATCATAGCTACTCCTGCAAATTTACTTCTACTTGATGAACCAACAAACCACCTTGATATGGAATCAATTGATGCCCTTTGTAATGCAATTGAGGGCTTTGATGGAGCAGTAATTATGGTAACTCACTCTGAAATGCTTCTTCGCCGTTTAGCTGATGCCTTAATTATATTTCATAAAGGTAAAGCTGAATATTTTGATGGAGATTATCAAACATTTTTAGAAAAAATTGGTTGGGAAGATGAAGAGGATAATAAAAAAGCTAAAAAATCTAAGCCAAAGATAGATAAAAAAGAGAGAAAAAGATTAAGAACCCAACTAATCCAAAAAAGAAACAAAGAGAGTAGCAGATATAAAAAAGAGTTAGAGTTTTGTGAAAAAAATATTATAAGATTAGAAACTTTAATAGAAGATGATAATAAAAAATTAATAGAAGCCTCTAATAATTCTAATAACTCTTTGATTATAGAGTTATCTCAAAATATATCTATAAATCAAAAAGAGATTGATAAGCTTTTTGAAAGACTTGAAATAGCTACTCAAGAGCTAGATTTAATCAATTTAAGATATGATGAAGAGTTAAATAAGTTAAATTAAAATTTTACATACTACTATTATCTAATTTTAAGTTTTAAGGTGATATACTTTTTTTATACAAATAAAGGATATTATTATGAAACAATCAATTTCAAAAACGATTATATTGTCTATGGCTACTTTTACAGCTTTAACTCTTACTTCTTGTGGTGGAGGTGGAGGTAGTTCTTCTTCTACACCTACTCAAGCTACAACAGGTACAGGTTATTATGTAGATTCTGCCGTAGAAGGTGTATCTTATCAATGTGGTACTCAATCTGATGTAACAAAAAAAGATGGTGAATTTACTTTTGATAAAAATCAAAGTTGTACTTTCTCACTTAATGGTTTTACACTAAGAGAAGTTGATGCTAGTAGTTTATTAAAAGATGAAGTAAAAATTATGGAAAATAATGTAACAGTAGCACAATTTTTACAATCATTAGACCAAGATGGTAACGCTACAAATGGTATTACTATTACAGAAGATATTGTTAAAGTATTATCTGAAAATAATGTAACAGAAGTTCCAAAAGAAGAAGAGATAGAGGAAATTGTTCAAAAATTACAAGATGCTAATATTAGTTTTGAAGGTAAAGTTATATCTATTGATAAAGTAGAAGAACATATTAAGAATACTATTCAAGAACTTGAAAACTCAGATAATAATTCAGGAATTGAAATTATCTATAATGATAATTCAACTTCATCTGACAATATAAATCCAGATGATGTAATTTTAGATGATGATAATGTACCTTCAACTAATGTACCTTCAACTGATGTACCTTCAACTGATGTACCTTCAACTGATGTACCTTCAACTGATGTACCTTCAACTGATGTACCTTCAACTAATGTACCTTCAACTGATGTACCTTCAACTAATGTACCTTCAACTAATGTACCTTCAACTGATGTACCTTCAACTGATGATATGGATATAAAAACTGATGATAATATAACAATTCCAAAAGATGATACAACTTTAGAAAATAATACAACTTTAGAAAATAATACAACTTTAGAAAATAATACAACTTTAGAAAATAATACAACTTTAGAAAGTAATACAACTTTAGAAAATAATACAACTTCAGAAAGTAATACAACAGTTGATAATGGAGTTAGAGGTGTATTAGTTGATCCATATATTGAAAAAGCAACTCTATATGAAGACCTTAATAATAATGGAGAATTTGATGAGGGAGAACCTGTTTCTACTCCAACAACAGCTCAAGGTGAATTTGATTTTAATACAACTTTAACAGTAGGTAGTAATGTTAGAATTAAAGAGCAAGGACTTCATGAAGGTGTAAAATATGATTTAGATATTGCTGGAGTTGTAGCAGAAGATAAAAGTATTAAAGTAGTTTCACCTATGACAACTTTCCAAACAAAAGGTTTAAGTACTGAACAAATTGCTGAAATTTTAAATTTTGCTGCTTCTAATTTAGGATTATCAAACTGGATAATTACTGCTAATCAAATTTCATCAGACCCATTATCTAATGGAGTAGCAAATAAATCAATTGCTGATCTAACAGATGCTGATTTGGTATCTATTCAAGCATCTCTTGCAACTTATGGAATATTAAAAATTACAAAAGGTTCAGATGTTTTAGATGGGCTTAGTGGAGAAGAACTTTATACAAGTGCTAAAAGTGGTGAAATTCAAAATATAATTCAAGGTATGTTACAAACAATTACAGACTCTTTGAATAAAGATCAATTAGTTGCAGTTAATAATGGTTTAGAAGAGGCTAAAAAGAATCTAGTAGATGGTTCTAATGGTACTATGACAATGGAACAAGCGAGTGGTATGATTATTACTCCTAATGCTAATTTAATTATTAAGATAGGTGTAGTTGTAATTGATAGAATAGCCCAATTAGGTTATGAAACTTGTAATACTACAGAAGGTGATGCTACTGCAAAAGTTACAGCTGCTATAGCTACTGTAACATCACAAATAGAGGCTATTAATGACCCTAAAAAAATTGGTGATAGTCTATATGGATTAGAGTATGCTGATAGTTTAGCTTTAATGAGATTTCCAAAACCAGATGGTACTTTTATAGAATTTAATGAATTACCTGGTATTAGTCAAGAATTAAAAAATGGATTTAATGCTAATAGAGCAGGTTATCAAACTTTTAGATTTGATGCAAATAATAATTTAGTTGCTAAATAATATTATTTAAATTATTAAATAGGACTTTTTTTATCCTATTTAATAAAAAGTATGCTATAATTTGATTATAAATTTAAATATAAGGAAATTAGATGCCAAAAATTAATAGATATGTAGATATAGATACAGTAGAGAGAGAGTCAAGAAAAGATTATATAGATAGACACTCTCCATTTATTCATACAGTAGAAAGTGCAACAGCAGGTGAAACATTTGCAGTAACAGTTAAAATGGGAGAAGAGTATACACACCCTGATAATTTTGACCATTATATTGCAGGTATTTCACTATTTAATGGTGAAACATTATTAGCTAAGGCTGATTTTATGGCTGGGATGCTTGGTGGTGATGACCATAAAGGACATGCAACTGTTACATTCAATATTCTTGCAACTGGTAAGAAGATGAAATTAGTAGCTCAAAGTTACTGTACTAAACATGGTGTATGGGAATCAGAACCAACAACAGTAGTAGTAGATTAATTTACAAGGTGGGTTCTTACCCACCCTACTTTATAAACTCTTTTAGCTTTAACATATTTATATATAACTCTTTTTTATATGATGAATTTTTGAGCACCATAGATATATCAACTATTGGCATTATATAATAATCTGAATATTTTATTATTTTACCATTTATATCTTCTAAATTTATATTCTCACCTGTTAAATATTTATATGTATCCTCTCCAAGTGTAATTATAACTTTAGGATTGATTATCTCTATCTCTTTAAGTATATAAGGTTTACAACTATATACCTCATTACTTAATACTTCTCTACCATTTGGAGGATAACATTTTATTATATTAGTTATATAAAAATCTTCTATCTCTAATACATTTTTAATTATTTTTATTAATATATCTCCACGCTTACCACTAAATATTATATTATTATTACTATCTAATAGAGTTGGCTTATTACCTATGAACATTATATTACTTTGAGTATTACCCATAGATAAAATTGGTGATTTAGAATTTTTGGAGAGTTGGCAAAGATGACATTTAGATATTAAATCATTTAATTTATTAATATTATTAGGTAGCATACTCTCTACTTCTTCTTCTAAATTATCTATATTTATATCTATAAATTTATAATTTAAATCCTGAAGTTGATAGAGATGTTTTAATAAAAGTGCTTTTTTTAAGTTTTTCATACTACTATAAAGTGGGATAAAAACCCACCTATTTATGCCTCTATCCTAATCATAGCTATATCACCATAAACAGATGAAAGTTTAGATAATTTAGATATAGCATCATTAATATCTCTCTCTTTAGATTTATGTGTGCTAAGAAGTAAATTTGCTCTATTTGGAGTAGATGATGTTCTTTGAAGCATAGTCTCAATTGAGATATTAAGCTCACCTAAAAGTGAAGATATTGAAGCTAATACTCCACTCTCATCACTTACTTCTAATCTAAGATAATATTTAGATACTATCTCATCAGATGATAATAGAACTAATCCACTCTCAAGAGGTTTATTATAACCCAACATTGGGGCACTGTTTCCTCTCACAATATCAATAATATCAGAAATTACAGCACTAGCTGTTGCATCTCCACCTGCTCCTGCTCCATAATACATAGTCTCACCAACACAATCACCTACAACAGATACGGCATTCATTACACCATCTACTTTTGAAATCATATTAGATTGAGGTATCATAGTGGGGTGTACTCTTAACTCTACTCCATTATCAATTTTTTTAGCAATTCCCAAAAGCTTAATCTCATATCCAAACTCTTTGGCAAACTCTACATCTATAGCAGATATATTCTCAATTCCCTCTATCAAAATATCTTCAGGTTTTGCATCAATCCCATAAGCAATACTTGCTAAAATAAGCAGTTTATGAGAAGCATCAAATCCACCTACATCAAATGTCGGGTCTGCTTCGGCGTAACCTAACTCTTGAGACTCTTTGAGAATTTCATCATATAATGCACCCTCATTTATCATCTTTGTAAGCATATAATTAGTAGTTCCATTCATTATACCCATAATTGATTCAATATGATTTGCACTTAAACCATTTCTTAATGCTCCAATAATTGGAATACCACCAGCCGTACTAGCCTCATACATAAAAGGAATATTAGATGCTAACTCCTCTAACTCATATCTATGATAAGCCAGAAGTGCTTTATTTGCTGTAACTACGGATTTACCATTACTAAGAGCTTTTTTAACAATTCTATAAGGCTCTTCTACTCCACCCATAAGCTCTACAACAATATCAATCTCGCTATCATCTAAAATATCATCAGCATTATCACTAATTGTAATATTTACATTTCGTTTTTTATTAATATTATGAACTACACCATGTTTTACTACAATCTTTTTACCTGCTCTTGCCTCTATAATATCGCTATTATTCTCTAGTATATTTGCTACACTCTCACCAACAGTTCCCACTCCAATAATACCGATTTTTATCATAATTAATCCTCTTTCTTATGTTTTTCTTTTTTGAGTTCTTTTAGAAATTTCTTAATATTTTTACTAGCTTGACGAATTCTCTTCTCATTTTCAATCAAAGCAATTCGTACATACTCATCTCCATATTTTCCGAATCCAATACCTGGACTAACAGCTACTCCTGCTTTTACAAGTAACTGTTTTGAAAACTCTAAACTTCCCATATCTCTAGCAATTTCAGGGATTTTTGCCCATATAAACATACTAGCATTTGGTTTTGCTAATTCCCAACCAGCTTTTGCAAATGCATCTATCATTACATCTCTTCTCTTTTCATAGCGTGGAATTATCTCATCAGTTGGAATATATCCATGTTCATCAAGTGCCACTGTGGCTGCTACTTGAATTGGTGTAAACATTCCATAATCAAGCCAAGACTTAATACTCTGTAATGCTCCTATCATCTTCTCATTTCCTACAACAAATCCAACTCTCCAACCTGCCATATTATAACTTTTTGAAAGCGTATAAGATTCTACTGCTACATCTTTTGCACCCTCTACTTCAAGAATTGATGGAGTCTTATATCCATCAAATGTAATATCTGCATAAGCAATATCAGATATTATATAAAATCTCTCTTTTTTAGCTAAAGCTACTAATCTCTCATAAAAATTTAATGTAACTGTTGCCGTAGATGGATTATGTGGAAAATTTACAACTAAAAATTTAGCTCTTGGCACAGAGTTATCTAATGCATTTAATAGATTTTCAAAAAATTTATCCTCATCTACTTCAAATGTATCTTCATCAAATATAAGCTCCATCTTCTCTACATTTGCACCTGCTAATATAAATGCTTGTGAATGAATTGGATAAGTTGGATCAGGAACAATTGCTACATCTCCCAAATTTGTAATAGCTTGAACTAGATGAACATATCCCTCTTTACTTCCCATTGTAGCTACAACTTCTCTATTTGGGTCTAAAATTACACCATACTTTCGTTTATACCATCTACTCATAGCAAGTCTAAGTTTATAAATACCTTTACTTGCACTATATCCATGAGTTTTACTTCTGTTTGCTGTTTCACATAATTTATCAACAATAGGTGCTGGAGTTGGTGCATCAGGATTTCCCATAGAAAAATCTATAATATCCTCTCCTGCTCTTCTTGCTGACATTTTAAGTTCATTAATCTCTGCAAAAATATATTTTGGCAATCTATTTATCTTATCAAACTGTATCTCATCAAACATCTCTTAACTCCTTATTTTTTACCATACTCTATATCCACCTAGAGATTTATACTCATTATATGTAATTTCTTCTATTCCATCTTGACTATTTATCTTAAAATATGTTCTTGATTTTATATCATACTCTTTTGTATTATTATTATCTTTAATAGTAAATTTACCTCTATTAATCATCATCAACCAACTATCTTTCTCCACATCAAAACTATAAGAGGTAGCTCTTTTATATGATTTATGCCATCTCTTCTTTGGATTTGTAATATTAATAAATCCAAACCAGATTTTAGATGATGGTATCAACTCTATATTACTTCTTAAGGCTACCTTTTTCTCCTCTTCTACAATATTATCTGTTGTCTTATTATAATCTTTAGTTCTATCATTAACATCAAGAGTACTATTTTTATCACTATCAAGAGTATTTAATATATCTAAAATAGCTACCTTATTTTTGCTATTATCTACTGTCTCATTTTTTTCAACTACTTTTTTTATCTCTATCGGTTTTATATCAACAACAGGCTTTTTCTCTTCTATTTTTGAATAATTATTTTCTATATTAAAATATGTCTTCTGTGGTACTATAATATCTTGAGTAAGAGTTGTTTTGTAATAATTCTCATATATATACCAAAGTCCATAAATTGTTGAAATAATAAAAATATAAAAAATAAAACTTGAAAATCCTCCACTCTCTACATTACTATCTACATCTGTTGTGATAAAATGCTCCTGTTTTATATTATCATTTTTTACAAAAAACTCTCTAATATTATTTTTAAGTTCAGGGAGTTTTATATTATACTCTCTCTCTATAATCTTAACAAAACCTAATGTTTGAATTTTTGTAAATTTTGAATAATCATTTTGACTTAATCTATTTAAACTATCAATTGATATATTTGTCTTCAATGAAACAGATTTTACTCCATACTCATTTATAATATCTACTATGGCACTCTTATTATCAATGCTACTATCATTGGTACTACTATTATTATCCATTACTAATCCTATCTATTAAAATTCCTGCTGCAACACTTACATTTAATGAATTAAAATCTCTTTTCATTTTTATTGATACTGTTGTATCAAGTTTATTTATCACTCTTTTTGAGAGACCTCTTCCCTCTGAACCCAAAATTAATATACTTTTATTTGATTTTGGAGCATCTTTTATATCTACTCCCCCCATTAAAGCACCATAACTTTTAAATCCTACTTGAGAAAGCTCATTTAAAATATCAAGAATATTCTTTGATACTAAAAAAGGCATATCCAACAAAGCCCCAGAACTACTTCTAGTAATAGCCCCATAATTTAATTGACGAACTCCAGTAGCAATTATAGCATCTACACCCAAAGCATAAGCAGTTCTTACAATTGCTCCAATATTACCAACATCTGTAATTCCATCTAATATAACAATAAAATTTCCCTCTTTTATATCAGAAATATTCGTAAATTCAATATCTTCTATATCAATTAAAATACCTTGATGATTTCCACCTCTTGCCATATTATTGGCCCATTTATCTTCTAAAAATTTTATCTTTGTCCTATATTTATCAAATATCTCTTGATTAAGTAACCCTTTTTTAGCTAAATATACTCTTTTAATAGAACTCTCTTTCTCTTCTAATGCGTATAAACATACCTGTTTCCCATAAATTATCATTTTGCTATTCTACCTAATTTTTGCTGTTGATTTAATAATATTTTCATAACACTCTTTGACACTCTTATCACTCAATTTTGATAATAATTTAGCTTTTAATTTTGGTTGAATATCAAGAGATAATATATCATTATATGAAAAACTCTTTGAGATATTAGAGTTTCCTTCAAATATTACTACCCACTCTCCTTTAATTTCAACTTCTCTCAACTCATCTAAAAGATTTTGGGCATTATCTTTATAATATCTTTGAAATTTTTTTGTGAGCTCTTTTGCTAAAAATAGTACTCTATCTGGTTCAATCTCTACAACCTCTTCTAAAAGTTTAATTAATCTATGAGGCGACTCATAAATAATAGCATTTTCTGATGAGTTTAAGACTTTTATTAATGCCTCTCGTCTATCCTCTCCCTTATGTGGTAAAAATGCAAAAAATAGAAATTTTCCACTCTTAAATCCACTAGAGGCATAGGCAGTAGTTAGTGCATTTGCTCCTGGTAAAACATCATATTTAATTTTATTAATTTGTGCATATTCAACTAATAGTTGTCCTGGATCAGATATTACAGGCATTCCTGCATCTGAAACAAAAACAACAGACTCATTTTCTATTCTACTACCAATCTCTTCTAATCTTTTGAAGCCATTATGTTCATTAAATGATAAAAAATCAGCCAAAATAGGATAAGATAAATCAAATCTAGCCTCTAAAATTCTTAATAATTTTTTAGTTTGGCGTGTATCTTCACATAAAAATAGAGTTGCTTCTTCAAAAAGCTTTAAAGCACGAATAGTAATATCTTGGGGGTTTCCAATAGGTGTAGGTATAAAAGATAACATTAATCTCTTTTGTATTATTTGTAGCACTCCAGAGTGGAGGCTACGATTAAATATATACTATTAAGATAGTTTATATTTTTTCTTAAATTTATCAACACGACCTGCCGCATCAACGATTTTTTCAGAACCAGTAAAGAATGGATGACACTCATTACAAATATCAATACTCAAGCTCTCTTTATTTGTTTCTATTTCAAATGTGTTACCACAAGCACAAGTTACTTGACAAGCTTTATAATCTGGGTGTATATCTTTTTTCATTATACAATTCCCCTTTCTAATATTTTAAGATAATTTTCGCAATTATATCAAAATAATCTTAAAACTTCTAAAATGTATAAGTAACACCAACAGAAATTACTGGATAAATCTTATAATCATCTAAATCATTTTGTAAATCTGCCTCTTCAATCGCAACATTGGCATCAATTTCAGCTTTTAAAGCAGGTGCAGAACCTATTGCTTCAAGAGTAACATCTGGTGTACCTTGATACATTATACCAACATCAGCATTGAAACTCCAACCAGAATTTTTAACAGCATTACCCCAACCAATACCAACATACGGAGCAATATCATCAAAATCTACATTACCTTTTAATGAACCTAAATCAGCTACACTATATCCACCAGCTTTAAGACCAATATCTAAATTAGTTCCTGCTTGAGGTCTAGCACATAAATCAGCTTCATTACCATTATAATAAACACCACCACTTACTCTAAATTCACTTCCACTCATTGGATAATAATCTACTAATATACCTGCTGTTAATAGATCTAAACTATATGAATAATCTATTCCAGCCTCATTAGAAGTATCATCATAACTACCGCCATTTAAATTTAATCTTACATTAAATTGCTCATTAATTGGCATAGAGAAATCTAATCCTAAACCAAGAGTACCTACCTTTAAATCTACTGCATAATCTGGTGTAACCATTGGAGGCACAACATCTGGAACTATAACATCTATAACAGGTGGAGTAATATCTCCCCCTGCATAAACATTAATTGATAATAGTACCACTAATGATAATGTTAATTTTTTCATAAATTTTTCCTTTAAATATTAATAACTTAATTATATTATATTTAATCTTCTATATGCTTTAAAGTAACAATATATCAAATAATATCAAATAATTTACTTTATATTAGATTTTTAATATTTTTTTATATTAAATATGCTACAATTAAAAAGATTTAAAAAAGGAGTTCACAATGAAAAATTTAAAACTAAGTTTAATTGCATCTATGGCTATTACTACTCTATCTTTTGCAGGAGGTAATATAGAACATACTGTAATAAATAAACCTGTTGTTAATGCCCCAACAACAACTGAAGAGGTTTCTTCTAAAGATGATAAAGTAGAAGTTGGTGCCTCTATGACTATGGCAACTAGAAATATCTTTAGAGGTGTTGATTTAAATGATAATAAAGGTATGATGGTTTCAGGTAGTGTAGATTTAGCATATAAAGGTTTATATTTAAATGTTATCACTTCAAGCCGTAATAGTGGTAATAATAAATTAGAGATGGATATTTATGATGGATATAAAACAAATATTGCTGGTATTGGTATTGATATAGGACATGTTACATATCTATTGCCTGATACTTATCAAGATTTTGAAAGTACTTCAAAAGAGATTTATTTAGGTGTTAGCAAAGAGATTGCAAATTATAGTGCAGGTGTTACATTCTCTTATGATTATGATGCTATAAATATGGATGGTGATGATGGTGTATATAATGTACAACTTGATGCTGGTGCTAAAGCTATGTATGATATTAAACTATCTGCTAATGTTGGTATGAGCGATGCAAAATCAACAGATGATTACTACTTCTTATTAGGTGCAACTAAAAGTGTAGGTAAATTTGATTTAGGTGTAACATATACTGGTAAATATGAAGATGCTACTGATACAACAAATGACCATGTTGTAGCTTCTGTAAGTACAAAATTTTAAAAATAAATCTAACTTTTATTTCCAAAAATTGTATAAAATGCTAGGGTGTGATTAGAATCGCACCCTACAAAAGAGAGATATTTCAATTCTAATCCCTTTTTCTTGGCAATGAAGAGAAACTAATTAATAAAAATATTAATGATAATCCTAATGGATAATAAAATAGTTCAACTCTATCTTTGATACTAACACTTGACTTTTTATTTGATTTATTAGAGTGTTTAATATTTGATATTAACTCTTTAATCCCATCACTACCATTAGATGCCACAATATATGCTCCATCTGTTGATAAACTAAGCTCACCTAAATCATCATTTCGTTGAGAAAATGCTATATTCCCATCTTTATCTTTAATCTTTTTATTATTATTATCTAATACTATACCACCCTTTTTTGTACCAATTAAGACTGTATATAATTTAATATTATACTCTTTTAATATATCTTTAAACTCTACTAAATTCTCTTTCTCTCCACCATCACTAAATAGAACTAAAATCTTCTTTTTGGATTTATCTAAAACCTCTTTAGATAACTCTCCTAATGATGTAAAGTTTGTAGAACCCATAGATATATATCTCTTATCTACTCTTTTAATTATATCTATAAGTGTAGCCTTATCACTACTCATAGGTGCTAACATAAAAGAGTTAGAGGCAAATGCCACAAGGGCTATCTCATCACTTGGAGTATATTTCAAAAACTCTATAATCTTATTTTTGGCAAATTCTAATCTATTTGGATAAACATCTTTTACACTCATAGAACTAGAAATATCAAGAGCTATCATCATATTAAGCCCCTCTATCTCCACCTTTTTATCCCCTTTTTCAATCACAGGACGAGCTAATGCTACTATCATCAAAAATATAGAGATTAAAAATATAAGATTTCTAATAGAAGTAGGAATTGTTTCATCACTTGCTCTAAGTCTTTTTAATATCTTATCATCAAATATACGAGATAATCTATCTTTATTTGATATTAATAGAAATGAGAGTATAAAAAAGGGTATTATAAAAACCCAAAATAGCGTTATATTTACAAATGATACCATTATATAAATCCTTTTTAATTTTATTATTAATAATATTATAAATAGATAATATTAACAGTGAATATTATCTATTTAAACTCTATAATCCTTTTTGAGTACGAATATATATATAAAGCAAAAGCAAAAGTATCGCTAAAAATAGTGGATAGATATATAGATACTCATAAGTTACTACTCTTTTATTATCTATCTTTGTTACCTCTAATTTATCAATTTGAGCATATATTTTTTCTAACATCTCACTATTTTTTGCTCCAAAAAACTTACCATTTCCTGCCTCTGCTAAGGCTTTGAGATATGGTGCATTATAATCTCTACTTGTCCCTATTCCAATAGTATAGAGTTTTGCTCCACCTACTTTAATTAACTCTTTTACCTCTTCAAAAGAGACTTTACTCATATTATCCATACCATCTGTTAATAGTATAATAATCTTAGATTTTGCTTTTGATTTTTCTAATAGAGAATAGGCTTGAATAATAGCATCATTAATAGCTGTTCTTCGTCCTGCAATTCCAATTCGTTGCATTTTAAGTATAGAGTTTAAAAACTTCTTCTCAAATGTCAAAGGTGATGCACAAAATGCAATATCACCAAATGTAATAAGTCCTAATCTATCTTGAGTTCGTTTTTTTATAAATTCTGAAATTATCTCTTTAGTTACAGAAAACTTATCTCTATTAATATTATTTCTATCAAAACCTCGTTGATACATTGACTCACTACTATCTAATACCAAAACAATATCTCTACCATCTTTTTTACTATTCTTAAACTCCTCTTTAAATACAGGAGATGCTAATGCAGTAATAGCTAATATTATACCTAACCACTTTAAAATAGATATCAATCTATCTTGCTTAAAGCTCTGAATAAAAAGTTTATTAATATGTGGGAAGTATATTGATTCTACTTTGGCTTTACAAAATTTTGCACATATTAAAAATAGTAAAATTAGTAAAAATATCTCTGGATATTGAAATTCAAAATTATTCATATATTATCCTCAAACTCTTTTATTATCTCAAACTTTACGAACATCAAGTTTCTATATATATCTTGTAAATCCTCTATCTTTGTAGAGTTAAATGAACGGCTTATAAAGTATTGATATTTATTTGTATCTAATTTCTCAAGAATTACAAAATTCCAACTCTCACCTACAATATAAGCACCTCTCATTGTTGTTTGCATATTTAATTCAATAGCTGATATAAGTTCGCTAAGTAGTTGTGGTCGTGGGTTACCATACTCTTCGCTTCGTTTAAACTCTTGTATAAAAAAGTATGGTTTTTTTGCTTTTCTAAGTCCAGTAGATATTATAAAATCAACCTCTCCATTTAATATAAATTTATCACTCTTATATATAAGCTTTTCATCATAAAAATCTCTAAAATATTTAGTTTTGAAATTAACAAGTCTTAATATTGGACTCAAAAATCTCATCTTTAAATCTTCTTCATTATATACTTGAATATAATCTCTCTCTTCTTCTAAAAGTTTTTCTAAAAATATAGTAGTATCTAAACTTAACTCTATATCATTATTAAACCACTCATCAAATCTATCATAAGCTAATTTTTGCTCAATATCAAATAGGGCTTCTAACTCCTTATCTCTTATTTTACTATATTGATAAGTTGGAATTTTATTATGTTTCTTATAATACTCTTCATTTATTTTTCTTAAATCCTCTTCGTTAATAGTATCTAAAAACTCTTCTAAATTCATCTGCTATCTCCTTGAAACCTACTCATCTATCACTTGTAGAAATAATCTGAATTGATTAAGTGTTTGATTATCTACCTCATCTACTACTTTTCTATATTTATACTTCTCTAACATCTCTACTAACTGCTCATAAATCTCTTTTTTTCTATCACTATTAGCTACTAATCTTCCAAAATGTGTAGCTTTGTATGCTCCATCTTTAACATCTTTACTCAAATCTATCTCTTTTAAACTCTTGATGTAACTTTTATATTTTTTATCTGCTCTTAATGAAATTATCTTGGATATAATAAAAAATAGTATCACTAATCCAACTATTATAGCTAATGTTATTAATCCATAATAGATATAGATACTACTATCTGGAATTTCAACTAAACCTTTTATATCTGCTAACTCTTCCATATTATCTCCCAAATACTTTAGCTAATTTCATAACTACTCTATCATCTGTATATATTTTAGCAAATCTTACCCCATATTTTTTAAAATCAATATAGAGTTTTTCATCATTATCACGCAGAGCTTTTTGGTATCTTTGAATTGCACTCTTATCTATCATACCCTCAAAACTCTTTTTACTATCCATATCTACCATATTTAATAATCCCAACTCTTCTGGGTTCTCTTCAAACTTATCTCGCACCATTAATGCTACAACATCGTGCTTTTTAGCCAATATTCTCAAATCAATATCACCTACAAAATCTGAAATAATTATTATCAAAGATTTTTTACGAACTCTTTTATATAGAGTATCTATCATAAGTTCAAAGTTTGCATCTCTACCTAGAGTCTCAAACTCAATAATATCTTCTACTGCTTTATGCACACCAAAAAACTTTTTAGTTGGTTTATTAAATTTATATAACTTATCAGCAAAAATAGCATTTGTAAAGTTATCACTGTTTTTGATAGCTAAAAATCCTAATAATCCCACAAGTTCTGCAACAATTTCACTCTTACTTAAACTTGTACCAAATCCCATAGAACCATTCATCATTGAAGCTACTACAACATTAAGTTCTCTCTCTTCTTGATAAATTTTAACATATAATTTGGATAATTTTGCACTACTTTTCCAATCTATTTTTCGTACATCATCACCATAAACATACTCTCTAAGCTCTTTAAATTCAAATCCTTCTCCTTGAAATTGAGATGGATTATTACCTAATAAATCACTGTAAATCTGTTTTTTACTTTTAAGTATTATTTTCTTTGCTCTTTTATCCAATGGAGTTACCTTTGAAGATTTGTTTATATAATATTATAAAAGGTTGTTAAATAGAAGGTAAATAAGTATATTAATATTTATATATTGTATAATTTTAAAATTAGGATATAGAAATGAAAAAAATACTCATTATATTAATATTATATTTTTCCATAATAGAAGCAGGTAGTTTAGAAAAGGTATCTTTACAACTAAAATGGAAATATCAATTTCAATTTGCAGGATTTATTGTAGCTAAAGAGAGAGGATTTTATAGAGATGAGGGTTTAGATGTAACTCTCAAAGAGTTCTCTAATGGTACTCATATAGTAGATGATGTAATTCATAATAGAACAGATTTTGGTATCAGTGATTCATCTTTAATTTATGATAAATTAAAAAATAAACCAATATTTGCAATATTAGCTATATATCAAGAGAGTCCTTTTATTTTGATGGCATTAGAGAGTTCTGGTATCCGTAAGCTTAGTGATATTAATAATAAGATATTGGCTATGGTTAATGGTGTTGATGGTATTGCTATTAGAATAATGCTCAAAGCAAATAATTTACTCTATAAAGAGCATACTCCGATTTTTGATATAAATCAACTCATATCCAAAAAAGTTGATGTTATGACAGCATATATATCAAATGAGCCATTTGTAGCAAAAGAACGAAATTTAAAGATAGTTACATTTAATCCTAAAAAATATGGTTTTTATGGGTATGGTGATATTCTATTTACATCTCAAAATTTTATATCATCACACTCTAAAGAGGTAGAGAAGATGTATCGTGCATCTTATAGAGGTTGGCAGTATGCCTTTTCTCATATAGATGAGGTAGTTGATTTAATATATAATAAATATAATACTCTTCATAAGAGTAGAGAAGCACTTTTATTTGAGGCAAATAAACTAAAAAAGTTAAGTGGATATGGTATTAATTTTGGAGAGCTTAATATAGAAAAAGTAAAAGCAATAGCTGTACAATTTAATATATTAAAAGGTGAAAGTAATAGACTTAAAATTTTAGATGATTTTATTTATAAACCTATAAATAAGGATTTACTTCATATCACTCTTACAAAAGAGGAAAAAGATTATTTAAAAAATAAAAAAGAGATAAAGGTATGTTATGATAAGACATTTTATCCATTATCTTATAGTAAAAATAATAGTAGCCGTGGTTTATCTTTAGAAATTTTAAACCTTATATCCAATAAAATAGATATAAATTTTAATATGATTGCTACAAATAATTGGGTAGAGCAGTTAAATTATCTTAAAAACAAAAAATGTGATATGAGTGCTGTTACCATGACAAAACCAAATTATTATGATTTTATCACCCCTAGTGATGCATATATTGATGATAAATTAGTTTTAGTAACAGATATAAAAGAGAAGTATATAAGAGATTTAAAAAAGTTAAAAGATAAAAAAATAGGTATAAAATATGGATTTAAAGGACTTAAAAATCATCTTCAATCTAAATATCCAAATATCACTTTTATAGAGATAAAAGGTAATGGGCTAGATAAGATATTAGATGGTGAGATATTTGGTTGTATCTCTGTTGCATATCAGATGAATACTCAAATTATAAAGTCTTATAAAAATAAACTTAAAATAATGCTAGAAGTTTTAGATAATAGAATTGAAGCTAGTTTTGGTATAAATGTTGATGATAAAAAATTATTATCTATCATTAATAAAGGACTTCGTAGCATATCTACTAAAAATAAAGAGCAAATATTTGATAGTTGGTATAATAATAATATAAAAGAGGATATAAATTATAATTTAATCAAAAGAATTTTTATAATATTTATAATAATTATTATAATAGCTATTTTTATAAATATTCACTTAAAGCAAACTAATCGTAGATTAACTCGTTTATTAGATTCTACCATAGGTGCAGTAGCAATTTTTAAATATGGTAAGCTTATAGAGGCAAATAGAGTCTTTTTAAAAATGTATAGATATAAATCCAAAAAAGATATTTTAAATAAAACTCCTTTTGATTTTATAGATAATTCACAAAATAAATTTTTGGAAAAACAGCTTAAAAAGTCACAAAAGCCTTATGAGTTAAATATGAGACGAGAAGATGGTACAATATTCCCCTCTCTTGTAAAGGGAACTAACTTAGATAAAGGATTAAGAGTCTCAAGTGTAATAGATTTGACACGACTAAAAGAGGCAAATAAAAAATTAGCAAATCTAAATAATAATTTACAAATAGAGATAGATAAAAAAGTAGAAGAGATAATAGAAAAAGATAAACATATACAACAGCAATCTAAAATGGCAGAGATGGGAGAGATGATAGGAGCAATTGCACATCAATGGAGACAACCATTGAATATTATATCTACAAGCATACAAAATCTCAAATATGATTATAAAGAAAATCTTTTAGAAGATGAGGCATATATTAAAGAGTTTATAGATAGTAATAAAAAAACAATTAAATTTATGAGTAAAACGATAGATGATTTTAGAAACTTTTTTAGAGTAGAAAAAGAGAAAAAAGAGTTTGCTATATTAAATGCTACACAGAATGTAGTAGATATGCTAATTGTACAATTGGAAGAGCATAATATAGAGCTAAATATAAGAGGTGAAGAGTTTCAATTTCTTGGATTTGAAAATGAGTATAAACAAGTAATACTAAATATTATAAATAATGCTAAAGATATTTTATTAGAAAAGAGTATTCAAAATCCAGTTATAAATATAGAGATAAGAGAGAATAAAATTACTATTGAAGATAATGCAGGTGGAATACCCACATATATATTAAATAGAGTTTTTGAACCATATTTTACTACTAAAGAGCAAGGTATAGGTATAGGATTATATATGTCTAAAATGATAATAGAGAAAAATATGGGTGGTAATTTGAGAGTAGAAAATAGTAAATTAGGTGCTATTTTTATCATAACTCTAATTTAAAATAAAAGGTATTAATGAATGAAATATAAACCAACTATATTATATGTAGAAGATGAAGAGGGGATACGAAATAATGTAAAAAGACCTCTTGAATATTTTTCTAGTAAATTATTTATAGCTTGTGATGGAATAGAGGGGTTAGAACTCTATAAAAAATATAATCCAGATATTGTAATAACAGATATAAATATGCCTCATATGAATGGATTAGAGATGGCTGAAGCTATCAAAAAGATAAAGCCCAAACAGTATATATTAATTACAACAGCATATAATGAGAATAAATTTTTGATGGATGCCATAGATATGCATATTGATTCTTATATACTCAAACCTATTGATTTAGAGCTATTGGAAAATATAATTGAGACTATAACAGAGACTATAAATACAAAAAAAGAGTTATTAATACAACAAACTCTCATACAAGAGATTAGCCAACTTCAAAATAATTGCTTAATTGTTTTTGATAAAGATGAGAAAATTATTTTTTCAAATAAAAAATTTTTAGAGTTTAATGATGTATCTAATATTGATGATTTTATCAAAAAACATAAATCTCTTAGTTCTCTATTAAGAAAGGGTAAAAATTATTTCTATCCCAATATTTCAAATGGAAAAAGTTGCCTAGAAGAGTTAAAAAAGATAAATAATAATGATAATATACTTATATCTATGCTAGATAAAAATAATAACCCTCAAACATTTATTATATTTATAACATATATAAAAGAGACAAAACATACTATTATTAGCTGTTCAGAAGTTACTGCTATGGAGAGTCAAAAGATAGAGTTTGAAAAAAAAGCATATACTGATATATTAACTAATATTTATAATCGTACATATTTTGAACAAAAGTTTCAAGAAGAGATTAATTTACATAGAATGTCTAATAGTTTTTTAAGCTTTATTATATTAGATATAGATAAATTTAAAGATATAAATGATACTTATGGACATCAAATGGGTGATAATATATTAAAAGATTTAGCTAAAATTATAAATAGTAATAAGAGAGAATTAGATACTTTTGCTAGATGGGGTGGTGAAGAGTTTGTATTAATCTTAGAACATACTAATATAAAATATGCTCAAATTATAGCTAATAAACTAAGAAATATAATAAAAACTCATAATTTTAAAAATAATATCTCTATCACTTGTAGTTTTGGTGTGGCAGAGTTAAAACCAGATGATACACATGAGAGTATTATACGAAGAGCAGACCAAGCACTATATAGAGCAAAAGAGAATGGTAGGAATAGAGTTGAAATATAATTACTAATTTAACTTTTATGCTATAATAATAAAAACTTAGGATTAAATATGATAGAGATTGATGAGAATTTAGATGTAGTAATGAGTGAAGAGTTTGCAAAAGGGAATATGGTAATTTTACAATTTACTTCAGAGCTTTGTGATGCTTGTGTTGCATTAGAGATGGAATTAGAAGAGATAGATGAGAAGTATGATGATATATCTATATTATCAATTGATTGTAATGAAAATGATGAATTAGTAGAGTATTATGATGTTTATCAAACTCCAACTATGATAATATTTAACTCTCAAAAAGAGATGATATATAATGGTGAGGGTGTTATGCTTTATCAAGATATTGAACAAATTATGGGTAGGTAGATTGATGAAAAAAATAGTAATTTTATCTATAATTATAGGAGTAACTCAAGCAAATGAGTTTGATGATATACTCTCTACAAATAATCAAAAGATTATAAAATATCAAAAAAAACAGAATCAACTCAATAGTGATAAGCTAGAAAAAAGTTGGATAAATCCTATAACTATTAGCTACTCTAAAAATTATTCCCATCAATTTAAAAATAGTAGAGTAGATACAGGAAGTTTTAGTATAGGTATTAATCAACCTATATTTAAATCAGGTGGAATATACTTTGCTATGAAATATGCTAATATAGTACATAAATTAGGAGATACTAATATTGATATAGCAAAAAAGAGTATGATAATTAATGCACTATCAACTCTATATAATATATCTAAAGCCAAACTTCAAAAAGCTAAACTATCTCTACTTATCAAAAATGATAATATAGATATAAAACAAAAAGAGGATAAATATAATAGTGGATTAATTGATAGCAGTTTCTTAGACCAAGCAATTATCAAAAAAAATAGTGATGAACTAGCTCTACTAGAACTAGATTTAAAAATAGTCAAACTTCAAAATGCTTTTTCATTACTAAGTGATAAAAATCCAAATAGTATCAAATTACCAAAACTAAAACTTATTAAAGCATCAAGATATAAAGGTAAAAATTTAGAACTTATCAAAAAAAAATTTGAAGCTCAAGAGAAAAAATATAGCTCTAAACTTATATGGACACAATATCTACCTACTATATCAGTAGAGGCTAGATATAATGATAGCGACCCATCTCCATTCTTCAATAGCCCAAATATTAAAGAGGCTTATTATACTTATGGATTTAGAATATCTATGCCAATTAGTATCAACTCTTTAAAAGATATAGAGGCATCAAAAGTAGCATATATGGAGGCACAAACTAAACTAATAGAGAAACGAATAGAGATAGATAATGAGTACAAACTAGCTATTACAAATCTTAATATATTAAAAAAGAAGATAGCATTAACTAAAAAAGATGAAAAATTATATAGAAGATTATATAACTCTACTAAAAATTTACAAAAGGCAGGAGAGAAGACAAAATTTGATACAGAACTAATGTTAAATTCTCTAAATATTAAAAAGTATGATAAAAAAATTTATCAATTAGATATAGAGTTACAACTTCTTTCTCTATATTCTAAAGTTATATAAGTAGTTTAATATTTAGGTGAGTTTTTCAGACCCACCAAAATATTATATCTATTACTACTCTACTGAAACATTTGCTTCGTTACTATCATCAGTAGTTACTGCTTCTACTATTTTAGATGCTTTATCTTTTATAGTAGTTATTTCTCCCTTTAATGAGGCTTTTGTCTCTTCTCCTCTTTTCTTTAGAATCTCTATTTGTCTCTCTAAATCTTTTTGAGTATCTTGAGCTTTGGTTTTTAAAGTATCAAGTTGAGCTTTTAATTCATCATTTATACTTTTTAAAGAACCACCATCTTTAGCCGATTTTTCTAATGTAGCTATTTTATCCTCTAATGATTTAATTTTAGCTTTATTCTCTTCATCACTCTCTTCCATCTCCTCTTTCAAATCTGAAACCTCTTCTCCAAGGTCTGCAACAGGGGCTATATTACTACCATATTTATAAACAAGCTCTCCACCCTCTTTACCTTGATATAGAGTAGCTCCCGTAAATCCTATTAAAAGAAGAATAAATAAAAATCTTATAAAACTTGCTTTAATAATCATAGATATTAATTTAAATAGTAATAGTGATGCACTACCATATACTATATATATACCAAGTAATTTATGCTCTTTTAAATCTGCTTGTCCATCACTAGATAATAAGTTATAAGCATTTTCACCATCTACACTTCCTGTAAGATATGCTCCAAATGCTATTATAGTAAGTAATACTATTAATAATAGAGATGTTATGCTCAATGCTCTCTTTTTGAATATTGTATTGAAAAATTCAATTAAAAAAATAATAATTGGTAATACAATAGCAAAATGTACAATTGCTGGGTGAATTAACTCTGGAACTGGCATTGGTAATTGCAATGCTGGAATTTCTAATGGGGGTAAATTTATCATTTCTGATTTCCTTTATATTGTGATAAGTTATATTAAGATTATTAATCTTGAATATTTTGTTGATATTATAACATAAAAATTGTAAAACTTATTTAATATTAAATAGGTTTTACAATTACAAATATTACAATAGCTATTGATAGAAGTGTTGGTACTTCATTATATATTCTATAAAATTTTCCATCTTTGTATCCACTATCATTATCAAGCTTTACTCTTAAATACTCTAATGAAAAACTATATCCAATTAAAAGTAGTGCAAAAAATAGTTTAAGATGCATCCAACTACCACTAGATAAAATTGCACTATTAAGATAGAGCATTGTCCCTCCACTAATAATTGTAGCCCACATAGCAGGTAATCCAATATATTTATAGAGTTTATACTCCTGAATTTTTACCACCTCTACAAACTCCAACTTATCATTATTCTCTCTATGATAAACAAAAAGTCGTGGTAGATAAAAAAGCATCGCCATCCAACTCATCCAACTCATTATATGAAATGTCAAAATCCAACTATAATATTCCATTATATTCTCCTTTTTTAATTTTATTATATACTACAATTTGAATTCTATTATAATATCCAATATGTGCATACTTAATCTTTATCTCTTCTCCACTCTTTGGCTTATCTGACTTAAAAAATATATCAATAGGCTTACCACCATTTATATATAGCTTTTTATCTCTATATACTCCAATAACATCTCTATAAATATCATTTTGTTTTAGATTATTAATATCTAATTTATTGGCATTTTTAATATATTTATCTATATCTATTTTCTCTTTTTCTCTAATATTAGATATTTGAGTTATCTCTTTTAAGCCTCTATAAGTAGTAATTTTATCTACAACTATATCATAAGAGTAGCCAACTTTAAGATTTGATGCTACTCTATAAATATATACTCCTCTACCATTAATACTCTGCTTAATAATAGCAGAATTACCCATTTTCATCAAAACTTTTACATCTTTTAATTTTACTCTATCATCTAACTCATCTATATCATATAGATTTTCAATACTCTTGATTGAGATATTCTTATTACCATTAATAGAGAAAGAGGCATATATTGGTAAATGGTCAGAGTATCCCTTGCCTATATGTTTATGGTTTTTAAACTCCCATCTATTAATATAACCTCTTTTTGTAAATAGATATTGTGGCTTAAATACCCCAAAAGAGCCTCTTTTATACTCAATATTAGAGTTATCCAACATATTAAAAGGGATAATTATACTATCAGGTGTCCCCTTTTTACCATAAAAATTCATACTCCAACGATTAAACTTTGGAATATCTAACCATAAATTATAGTGTAAATTCTTATATTTTTTAAGAGTATTAATATCTACTAATTTATCATTTTTAATAGTTTTTAATTGATGATTAATTCCAGTTTTTGAGTCTGTATCATTAAACTTTTTTTCAATAGTTTTATACTCATTATAATTACTATTAAAATCTCCCAATAGAATATATTCACCTTTTAATGCTTCAAGCCTTTTGCTTAAAGCTTTTGCATAAGCAACTCTTTTACTCTCTTTACCACCATGATATTTAGACTTCCAGTGATTAACAAAAACTACCAAAGGATAATCATTTATATCTATATGAGCCTCTAATATACTTCTTTGTCGTTTTGAGTGAGATACTTTTATTTCGCGATGTTTTATAATCTTATATCGTGAGAGAATAGCAGTTTTTACAGTTGAATTTTGATGATTTGCAATAGCAGAGTATCTATATTCACACCCTACCCTTTTGAGTCTATTTTTTAGTAATTTTAGAGAGTTTATATTCTCTATCTCTTGAAGCCCAATAATATCTGCATCAATATCACATATTACAGTAGAGATATTATTGAGCTTCTTATTTAATGCCCCTCTATTCCAACCATTTTTATATGGCTTATATTTAGGATATTCACTACCATTAAGTTGTAAATCAAATAGGTTTTGAATATTATAAGAGGCTACTTTGAGATTTTGACTTACTAATATCATTGGAATAATTAATAGTATCCAAAATCTCATATAATCTCTATGCCCCTATTCCTAACATCATAAACTGAATATACCAAATAGTAACAGAGAGAATATAACCAACAAGAATAGTCCATGCATATTTCATATGAGATGAAAATGTATAAACTCCATGTAATTTACCCATTACACCTACACCAGCAGCCGAACCAAATGAGATTAATGAACCACCTACACCAGCAGTCATTGTAACTAACATCCACTGTGCATGTGGATCTACTCCCATATCAGGATTAGATTTAAGAACTGCACTCATAACAGGTACATTATCTACAATTGCAGATAAAAATCCTACACCAATATTAACAGCAGTTGCTCCAAATTGTGAATATAGAGCAGTAAAGTATTCTAAGAATCCAATAAAGTGAAGCCCACCAACAGCAGCTAATATACCAAAGAAGAATAGAAGTGTATCATTCTCTATTTTTGCAATATAAGAGAAAATATTGATTTTATCTTCCTCTTCATCTGTACTCTCATTAAGTCTATAAGTATAAAGTTTCAAGATTGAAAGACCAAACATCATTCCCCACATAGCAGGTAGATGAAGTAGTTGATGAGATACAACTGCAGAAAATATTGTAAATGCAAAAAGTCCCAAAATTACTTTACCACCTCTTAACAGTTCTACTTTTTGCTCATTAGAGTTAAATGGTGGATTACCATTTGGAATATATTTAGAGAGTAAAAATGCTGTAACTCCCCAACCTAAAAATGATGCTGGAAAAAGAAATAAAAATTCTACAAAATCAGCCTTTCCTTCAACCCAAACCATCAAAGTTGTAATATCACCAAATGGACTCCAAGCCCCTCCAGCATTTGCAGCAACAACAATACTAATTGCAGATGGTACAACAAATTTTAGATTATCTTTATCAATTGTAATAAGAACTGTTGATAATATCAAAGCAGTTGTAAGATTATCAGCTATTGGAGATATAAAAAATGCTAAAAATCCTGTAATCCAAAATAGTTTTTTATAACTATACCCTTTTGATACAAGATTATATCTAAGTGCTGAAAATACATTTCTATCAATCATCGCCTCAATATATGTCATAGCAACAAATAAGAAAAAGAAAATCCCAGAAATCTCTACAATCATTGCCTCTATCTCGTGATGAAGAACCTCACCATCTAACCCATGAATAGAGTAATATAGTCCTATCAACATAAATATTAAAGTACCAGCAAAAAGTGCAGGTTTTGCTTTATTAATTCTATACTTATCCTCTGTGGCAATAAAATAATAAGCAACAATAAATACGACTAATGCCAAAATACCCACCCAAGTGGTTGTTAAATCAGTTCCGTGCATTCTTTTAAATCCTTTTCCTCTTTTATAAGGAGTAGAAGAAGTAAATTAAAACTAAAATTCTATTCCTAAATGATATATTATCATAAAATTCATTAACTCTCTCTATAATGAGTACCTAATGACTCTTTTCTAGCAAGTGCTGAATTTACTATGGCTGTTGCAGTATTGAGTCGCAATTCTAATAATCGTCCTATATCTCTACTTTTCAAATCATATATTGCATTTTTTGCCTTTAATAATCCCTCTTTAGTTCGTATAATACCTATATCTTCCCACATAATTTTACGGAGTTTATGTTTATACTTTTTATCATTCTCTTTATGCAAAATATTTGAGTAATCTTTATCAAAATATGGAATATTAATATCATCTTGAACTTTAGAGAGAATAGTATCTGTGATAATTTTAGAAAATACTAATCCCTCTAAAAGTGAATTTGATGCTAATCTATTAGCACCATGAACGCCTGTTCTTGATGCTTCACCTACTACATATAGAGACTCTATACCCTCTACACTTCCATCTAATTGGCTTTTAATCCCACCTACGGAATAATGAAATGCTGGAGAGATTGGTACTCTATCTTTTGGAAAGTTATATCCAAGAGATGCAAATGATGATGTAATATTTGGAAATCTTTTAGCAAAAAAATCTTTTTTAAACATAGAGAAATCAAGATATACATCTTCATTATTATGCTCTCTTTTATAATTAAATATTGCACGAGATACAATATCTCTACTAGCTAGTTCCCCTCTATCATCATAATCAAATAAAATTCTCTTACCACTCTTATTTACAACATAAGCACCCTCTCCTCTTAATGCTTCAGTAAGTAAAAGTTTTCTTGCATAAACACTATCTACAAATACGGTTGGGTGAAACTGCATCATTTCCATATCCTCAAGCTCTATACCCTTCTCTACACAAATTCCATGAATATCAGAACTTACTGTTCGTGAATTAGTATTATACTCATATAATGAACCAACTCCTCCTGATGCTATAATTATATGTTTTGCATATATTGTTACGGGGCGATAATTAACAGATGCCTTTACTCCATAACATCTTCCATCACGAATAAGTAAATCATAAACAAGTGTATTTCTTTGTAGTTTATGATGATTTTTACTCATTAAAAAGTGATGCATATATCTTCCTGTGGCATCTCCTCCTGCATGGATTATTCTTTTTGCTGAGTGAGCTGCCTCTTGTGTATAAGATATAGTTCCATCAGGGTTTTTATCAAACTCCATTCCTTTAGATATTATATCTTCTGTTACACTTTGAGAGTTTCTACTCATTATCTCAACAGCATCTCTATCATTATGATATGCCCCTGCTTTGATAGTATCTTCTATATGAGATATTATATCTTTGGCATCTAATGTGCTTACCATTCCACCTTGTGCATAAAAGGTATTACACTCCCACGGTACATCTTTACATACTACTAATACATTAAGATTTTTAGGCAAATTCAAAGAGGCATAAAGCCCTGCTAATCCTGCTCCAATAATCAATACATCATACTCTTCTTTCATCTACTCTCTCTACTCTCTTTATATACTGGATTTGTTTTATATCCACAACTTGATAATAATAGAGTAATTATAGCCAAATAGAGACTAATCTTTTTGAAGTTCATCAATTATCTCTTTAATTCGTTTTTTATCAATACTCACACTCTTATCTCCTGCTTTTTGTGCATATAAATCTCTCACAATATCTTCTATCTCCAAACTCTTTTCCATATTAGCATATAAAATTTTAAGTGCCTTCTCATTGCTATAAAAGTTATCTCGTTTATAATTTTTGATTAATGGTAGAATATATAAAACTGCCAAAGTAGATATAACTCCTAACATAAAGAATAGTATCAATTGTGATAACTCTGTATGTTTCTCTACCTCTTTAATAATAACTTTTGGTTTAATCTCTTTTGTTGGAGTAACTACAGATGAGACTTTAGCCTCTCCACCTGTTACTTCAATATCATACTTAGGAATAATAAGTTTATCTAATTTTGCTTTTGCTTTGTTATAATATACTATCTCTTTTTGTGGTATGCTAAAATTACCATCTCCAATAAAAACAAATGATTTTTTATATCTACTTATAATCTCTCCACTCTTATTAAAGCTACTTTTAACATCAGCATCATCACTAAAAATAGTAACTCCATCAATATTATAATTAATCTCTCTTAAAGTATCAAGCGAACCATTTCCTGATATTTGAATTTGTAATTTAATAGGTTTATTAGCTTCAGTTTTCGTTTTATCAATAGTGCTAAGAATATTAAACTCTCCCACTAATGATGCACCATTTGGAATTGGTTTAACCTCAATATTAATAGAGTTTGATACAGCTTTACTCCATTTTACTGGGGCAAAGAGTCTAAACATATCCATATTATTATTTGATGCAGGTGTAGCTACTTTGATAATTGCAGGAGATATAGTTAAGTTTCCATCTTTCTTAGGATATATAGTATATCTTAACTCTTGAACTACAAAATCACCTTTTCTATAACTCATCTCTTTTGACTCTTTATCATTTACTTCAAAATTTGTAAATCTAGGAGGAGTATAATCAAGCTTTTTTACATCAAGCGATGCTTTACGATAAAATTTCATCACTACACTCAAAGGCTCTCCTACCATTACACTCTTTTTAGATGCCTCAATCTCAATTTTAAAAGCATTATTACTAGAGCCTTGTTTAGCATTTCTACTCACCTCTATATCTACACTATTAGTTTTTTCTACTTTACCATTTACTTTAACTTCAAATGGTGGAATAGTAATATTTTTATCTGGATAGAAATTAAATGATAAAGCTTTTTTAATAGTAGATTTTTGTGTTCCATTTATCCAACTATATGATGATTGAGTAGATGTACCCATATTCTCCACAGGGTAACCAAGAATAGCACTTATATCATCAGGAAACTCTACACTAGCTCCACTCGCTTCAATAGTAACAGTAACCATATCTCCTATTATAATAGATTGATTACTTACTTTTGTTACTACATTTGCGAATAACCAACTATTAATAAATATAACTAATAACAGTAATTTACCAAGGTTTTTCATTTGAATCCTTTCTTTTTAAATTTGTTGCTTGATACATTATTGATGGCATTTTCTCTTTGTTTAATTTTCTCATTAACCGTTTTAACTCTTGTTTTTTAAACTTCTCTTTTTTAGATAATTTAGGAACTTTAGCTTGTTCTTTTTTATCATTTTTCTCTCCTTTATTAGCTTCTTCTTTTTTCTTCTCTTCTTGCTTCTTTTTATCTTCCTCTTTTTTATCTTTATTTTGCTTCTTTTTATCTTGCTCTTTTTTATCTTTATTTTGCTTCTTCTTATCTTCCTCTTTTTTATCTTTATTCTGCTTCTTCTTATCTTGCTCTTTTTTATCTCTATCTTGCTCTTTTTTATCTCTATCTTGCTTCTTCTTATCTTGCTCTTTTTTATCTTTATTTTGCTTCTTCTTATCTTGCTCTTTTTTATCTTTATCTTGCTTCTTCTTATCTTGTTGTTTTTTATCTTTATCTTGCTTCTTCTTATCTTGTTGTTTTTTATCTTGCTTTTTCTTCTTCTCTTCTCTCTTTTTTTTCATCTTCTTAGCAATATCTAAATTCTTTTGAGTATCTTTATCATTTTTATATTTTAAAGCCTCTTCATAACTTTTAATAGCATTATCTATATCTTTAGATTTCAAATAACTATTACCTAAATTATGTAATCTACTAGCTTTATAATCATTAGAAGCTTTATCATCTTTAGCACTATTATACTCTCTTATAGCATTTTTATAATCACCCTTTTTATAATAACTATTAGCCATATCATAAGATAACTCTTTTGATTTATTATCTATATTTTTATAGTGATTTAAAGCTTTATCATAATCTTTTGCTTCATAATTTTTTTTTGCATCTTCTATCTCTTTGAAATCTATTATAGATGAATTAGATATTGATAGTATAGATATAAATAAAATAAGTTTATATATCATTGAATCCTCCATAGCACTCATTAACTTCTTAGAAATATTACAAATAGTAGTTAAATAGAAGGTAAATCTATCGTGGAATATAGATAAGAAATTTAGCACCATTAGAGGCATTATAATATTCTAATTTACCATTTAATCTCTGCATAATCATATTAGATATATAGAGTCCTAATCCTCTTCCTCCATTATTCTTTTTTGTAGTAAAATATGAGGATAAAATTTTATCTTTAATAGAGCTATCTATACCTCCACCATTATCCTCAATAGTTAATATAAAATACTCCTCATCACTTAATATATCAACCTCTATAAAACCTTTTTTAATATTATTTTTTATAATAGCATCTTGTGCATTGGTAATAATATTTAATACTACTTGTTGTATCTCATTAGCATAACTATAAAAATCTATAATATCCTCTTCTATAAAATTTATTTTTAACTCTATACTATTATAAAGTAAATTTTGATAAATAATTTTTTTGACATTTTTCATAATAATATTAAAGTTTATTTTTGTCTTCACCTTATTAGTTTGAAAAAAATCTTTAAAATCATTAATTGTATCACTCAAATATCCTATATACTCATTTGCTTCGTTAAGTCGCTCCTCTAAATAATCTTTATTCAAAGTCTCTAATTGACTTCTCAAAAGTAGATTTGCATTATTCGTTGCAATAGCAGTAAGAGGCTGTTTCCATTGATGAGAAATCATCTCTAACAACTCTCCCATTTGTGCCATCTTAGATTGTTGTAATAACATATTATCTTTTAATCTCAATTCACGAACAGTATCTTCTACTTTTTGTTCTAATGTACGGTTTAACTCTTTTAACTCTTTTACTGTTTGAATATTTAGATGAACTAAAGCATCCATAGTATTAACCATATCATTAATATCTATCTTTTGAAAATCTATTTTTGTATATTTTCTACTCTTCTCACTTAAAAATAATAGTGTTTTAGTCTCATTAAAGAAAAATGATTTATCTAAATTAGAGAAAAATTCACCAAAAGTAAAGAAACCACTAACAGATGATATTTGATTATATGGTTCTATATCTTTAGTTATGTTACCTTCAAAAAGTTTTAATCTTGCCATACAAGAGTATATAAATATAGATTCAACAGGATAATCTAATACTCTATGAATATTATCATATTTTATTTTGATGATTTTTTCAATATCTCCATATCCAAATTGGACTATACTACCCTCCTCTATATTTCCGGCAAAAGAGAGTGAATTATCGCTATGTTTTTTAATTACTGCTCGTCCTAAAGAGACTCCATCTTTTTTTAATATAAGTGGAAACTCCACAGCTGTTTTTGGTAATAAATTCTCTATTCTACTACCTAAATATTTATTATAAACCTTTAATACAGGCATATTATCTATCTCATATACTCTATTTTTAATACTTTTAGTTACTACTAACTCTTTACCAATAGCCTCCCAGCCAAAATTATAAAAAGAGTTTACAATCAAATCATCACCATAAAGTAGAGCAGATACTGCACCATTACAGGTTATTCCATCTTTAGTAAAGACAAAAGTATCATTAAACTTATCAGTATCAGAAGCTAAACCTCCAAATATTGGAATAGTGTTCAGACTATTTAAAGCATTTAAAAAATCTTCACCATTAGTATTTAAGCCATCAGCAAAAGAGATTAAAACTTTACTATTATCAAAATCTTTAAACTGATTTGCTAAATTTAATCCTAATTGATAACTATCACCCTCGCTATACTCTATAAAAGTTTCAATTTGTGTAGTATTAAAAAGAGATATTGATAATATAGTATTCTCATATGCCTCACTATTTATAATAGTTGTTGAGCTTGATGTACCTAAAATCTTAGCTTGAGGGATATAAGTAGATATATTATTAATTAATAATTCTATATCATTATAGCTACTATTGACAATAAAAACTTGAACTAAAATATTACTATAACTTAATATATCATTATCTTTTATAGTTTTAAGTAAGTCACTAATATTGTGATACTTAATATTTATTGTCTTCATAGGATACCTCTATATATTTTTAAATTATTATACAATAAATTAATTAACTATTAATATAAAAATTTAATTTTCTCTCATATCTTCTATAAATTCTCCCAAAGCAAATTTAATCGTTTTACTATTAAACTGTGCAATTGATGATATTGGTAGTATAAATTGTGGTTCATTTTCTGGTAACTCTACTCCAAAATCTTTTTTAAATCCATAACTTGTTACTGGAAAATTCATACCAAATTTTTCTAAATTACTATTTGGTTCTAATCCAAGAGATTTAATAAAATCTTCCATCTTCTCATTTACCTCATCTATTGGCAAGGCATCAATTTTAGTAATAGCAATAGCATAAGGTCTTGAAGCTAATTCACTAGAGTATCTTTTCAACTCCTCTTTTAATGTCTCATATTGATAACTCATCTCTCTATAATTTGCAATATCAACCATAATTAATAGTGTTTTAGTTCGTTCAATATGTCTTAAAAATTCAAGTCCTAATCCTCTACCATCACTTGCACCCTCAATAATTCCTGGAATATCTGCCATCATAAATGAGCTATAATCATTTAATGAGACAACTCCTAATTTTGGTGTAAGTGTTGTAAATTCATAATTTGCTACCTCTGGTTTAGCATTTGATAGAGTAGATATTAGAGTAGATTTACCTACATTTGGATAACCTACAAGCCCAACATCTGCAATTAATTTCATCTCTAATCTTATATCTTTTACCTCTCCTGGAAGTCCTGGTTGTGCATAGGTAGGTCTTTGATTTGTAGGACCTTTAAAGTGTAAGTTTCCAAGTCCTCCTTTACCACCATCTAAAAACTTAACTTTTTTTCCATTCTCTAATAAATCAAGTAAAACCTCTCCTCTATTAGCATCTATAACTTGAGTACCAGGAGGTACAATAATCGTTGTATCTTTTCCTTTTCTACCATAACATTTTCTACCCTCTCCAGGGCGACCATTTTCAGCTTTTATTACTCTTTTACCTCTTAATGCACTTAGAGTATCGGTATTATTATCTACTTTAAAAAATATTGAACCACCTTTACCACCATCACCACCATCAGGACCACCTTTAATTACAAATTTCTCTGTCCAAAATGATACACAACCAGCTCCACCTTTACCAGAACTTACAGTAAGTTCTACACTATCTACAAACATATATTACCTTTTATCAATATCTTGATTTTTAATTAGATTATATCACAAAATTATCAATTTATGGTATAATCAATTTATGAATTTTTTTATTAGGTTAACTCTTTTTATTATTATTACTGTTTTTATCTCTAGTTGTAGTATTAAAGTACCCAATACTTGGAAAAATAGAATTAATATGAGATTACAACAACCTCTCTCTCTTGCATATAGTCAAATTGGTAGAGGTGATATAGTACTATTTCTTCATGGATTTGGAGAGAGTAGATATACATGGCGATATATAGCTAAAGATTTAGCTAAAGATTATAGATTATACTCACTAGATTTAAAAGGTTTTGGAGACTCCCCTAAAACAGAAGATGAATTATACTCTGTTTATGACCAAGCAATTCTTGTCGATGAATTTATCAAAAAACATAAATTAAAAGATATTACAATTGTAGGACACTCTTTAGGTGGAGGTGTAGCATTAGTATTAGCATTAATGTCCAAAAAGTATAATATATCAATTAAAAGACTTATTCTTATTAATACAATGGCATACTCTCAACCTCTTCCATCAATGCTAAATATCTTAAATACTCCTATAATCGGTAGAATTGGTATATCTCTAATTCCAAATAAAACTAATGCTATGGAGGCATATAAGTTTGCATTTAGTGATGATAGCAAAATACCTAAAGATGGTGTAGAGGAGTGTGCTAGAATGTTAGGAATGCCAAATGCAAAATATGCTTATATAAAAACAGTTGAACAGTTAATTCCTGATGATATAAATAGTATGATAAAGATGTATAAATATATTACAATTCCAACACTTATAATTTGGGGAGAAGATGATGTATCAATTGATGTATATAATGCTTATAGATTAAATCATATTTTACCAAATAGCCAACTCAAAGTCTTTGAAAATGTAGGACATATCCCACAAGAAGAAGCTCCCCAAAAAGTGATTAAAGAGATTAGAAGATTTATGAAAAGTATTAAATAGGGTGGAAGTTCAAACCTATCATTTTAAAACTTAAATTGATACTGCATTAATATAGTATCATCTTTATATAATGCTCCTACACCTTTAAAATCATTATCTACATCTGTGGCAACATAATTTAATTGAACACGATGTTGATTTCTAGCTCTTCTACTCTTTCTATCCATCTTATCATTTTTTGGATTTAGATAGTAATTTATTCCCAAATATGTATTTACAGCATCTGAATCTACTCCTGCAATGCTCTCTTTACCTCTAATATCTTTGATAGCTAATTCAACTCTATTATTAATAGCATAAGTCCCTGTAAGTGCAAGAGTAGTCATATCCCAACCAGCAACACCTCTAATATTCTCAACACTATAATACTCTGCTTTCATATTTGATTTATCAAAATGAGAATCTATACCAAAGTTTAATACTTTATAATCAGGAGAGTTACCTGAGGTATTACCATCTGCATTTGGAGTAACACCATAAGATGCCTCAATATGAACTGCTTCTCTCCAATCAAACATAACACGAGCCATATATCCATTACCAGCTTTTTTAATATCATCAGGAGATACAACTGCACCAGACCTACCCGTAGCACCTGTTATCATAACATCATATCCAAAACCTTTCCAAGGTCTCTCATGTCCCATCTCCAAACCATTTACTTTAGCATTATTATCAAATCCAATATCACGACCAGATAACATAACCCCAGTAGCTCTCTCAAATGCAAGTTTTTTATCAAAACCTCTCTTAATTACATCTAAATTCCACCCAGGAATTGTAAATCCCATACCTACGGGAGTCTTGAGTACACCTGCTTTTACCACTGCAAAACTATCAAAATTATATGCAATAAAAGCATCTTTAATAATATTTGGTACTTCAATATCACCTGTCCCATCTTTTGCAAAGTCTAAAAATACTTTACCTGCAATTGGACCAGAAAAGTATTTCCAACCAAGTCTAATTCTATCTGCTTCAAATGCTACATCTGCATCATCACCTAAGTTTGCACCATCACCCAACTTTGCTCCAACTTGTGCAAAACCAAAAAATGAATGTTTACTCTTCCACTCTCTATCTTCTGCTATAAGATTACTCATTAATATTGTAGCAATAGATATAGTAATAGTTATTTTTCTCATTTTATATCCTTATAATATTTATATTCTTTAATATTATAACATAAAATTGACTCTTTTTAATACTCTATATAAGGAGTATATTATAGTTAAATTGATATAAGTTATAAAAAATTTATAGGAATAGTAATGTCAAATAGTATAAATTGGTATAAATGGAGTGATATTAATCTTGCAAAGCAAGAGAATAAGATTATATTTTTATATATTGGATATGAGAGTTCTGCTTTATCTAATATAATGGAGAGTGAAACTCTATCTAATGAGAAGATAAGTAATATACTTAATGATAATTTTATATCTATTAAAATAGATAGAGATGAGAGAAGTGATATATATAGATATTATCAAAAGGTATATAAACTAATGAATGCCAAAGATGGAGTATTGCCTATCTCTGTTTTTCTTACTCCCTCAATGAAACCAATTTTTACCTCATCTTATCTTACTGTTGAAGATAGTGAGGGGATAATGGGATTTGAGACAATGTTAAATCTAATAATAGATAGATTTAATAATGATATTGAGATGTTAGAAGAGAAAGCTAGTGAGATAGAAGAGAGTATAAATAGAGTAGATAGCAAAATAGAAGCTACAAGACTTGATATTTCTATTAGTGATTTGGTCTTATCTCAAGCAAGAGAACTCTTTGATACTCAAAATGGTGGATTTGGAGAAGCCCCAAAATTTCCGAATATATCTCTATTAGAACTCCTTTTGGATATGGATAAATCTATGGTAACTACAACTATAGATGGTATGCTAAGAGGTGGATTTTATGATAAAGATAGTGGAGGATTTTATAGATATTCAAATGATAAGATGTGGATAAAAGCAAGTGATGAGAAATCTCTATATGATAATGCCCTAATATCTCACTTACTTCTAAAAGCTAATTATAGAGAAAAAGCATATGAGACACTAGATTTTATTTTGGATAATATGAGTAGTAATAATCTATTTTTTACACTAATTAATAATGAAGATAAATCAAACCCAAAAATAGAGAAAAAAATAATAGTATCACAAAATGCAATGGTAATCAAATCACTATTTGCAACCAAAGAGGATAAATATGTAAGAGAAGCCAAAGAGTCATTAAAAGCACTACTAAAAATATTAATGATAGATGGAAAACTATATCACTCAACAAATATAGAAGAGAAGCCAACAGTTGAAGGATTTTTAGATGATTATGGCTACCTTGGAGAGGCATTAATTGCAGGATATAGAGTAATTAATGATGAGGTATATCTAATAGAGGCTACAAGATTATTAAATAGTGCTATAAAGAGATATTATAACCACGGTTTATGGAAATTTGCCGATGGAGATTTCTCATCTATTGATACAATTTATGATACAAACTACCCATCAGCAGTAGCCACAATGACATCATTTATATTATCCATATCATCATTAGTAGATAATGAATATCTTAAATTTGCACATAGAACATTTGAAATACACTCTTATAATCTTATGAGACAACCTATATCATCACCTAAATTAACGAATATGGTTATTAAATATTTAAAAAGATAAGTAATATAATATTTTTACCGTAGGGTGGGAGAATCCCACCATTTAATTATTAAGTAACTTAGCCACCTCTTTAGCATGATAAGAGATAATAATATCAGCACCTGCCCGTTTAAATGCTATCATAGTCTCCATCAAAATTTTATCATAATCTACAAGCCCACTACTCCCTGCCATCTTTAGCATAGAATACTCCCCTGATACATTATAAATAGCCAATGGTAAAGTCGTACTATTTTTGACATCTCTTACAATATCCAAATAAGCCAAAGCAGGTTTAACCATCAAAATATCAGCACCCTCTTCCTCATCTGTAACACTTTCAGATATTGCCTCATTTCTATTTGCAGGGTTCATTTGATAACTTTTTCTATCTCCATAGCTAGGTGCAGATTCTGCTACATCACGAAATGGTCCATAATATGCTGATGCAAATTTAGTTGAGTAGCTCATAAGAGGTAGATTATAATAACCATTCTTATCAAGTCCATCTCTCAAAGTTTTAATCACTCCGTCCATCATTCCAGAAGGTGCAATCATATCTACTCCAGATTTTGCATGAATAATAGCTTGTCTTACAAGATTATCCAAAGTAATATCATTATCCACACTCCCCTCAACAGGGTTCATAACTCCACAATGCCCATGGTCTGTATATTCACAAAAACATAAATCACTCACTACAAACATATCAGGGTGAGCCTCTTTAATAGATTTAATAGCCTTTGCAATTATTCCATGCTCACACATAGCATCACTTCCTACACTATCTTTTACCTTTGGTATTCCAAATAAAATAATAGAGTAAATCCCAAGTTTTTTAAGCTCCACACACTCATCAATAGCCACATCTATACTCATTTGATAAACATCAGGCATAGATTCCACTTCAATTTTCAACTTTTCACCATCTTTAATAAATAGTGGATATATAAAATCATCTACTCTAACTTGTGTCTCTTGAAGTAAATCTCTAAGGACAGGATTTAATCTTCTTCTTCTAAATCTTTTAAACATTGGCTACTCCATATTTTTAATTAATTTTATTTTTAATCTCTTTTGCAATATTACTAATCTTATTTATCTTTTGAGTATTACTTAAATGCTCATCTAATAAAACTTTTACAAAAGCAGAACCAACAATTACTCCATCTACACCTTTAGCTTTATCTTTGGCAGTTTTTTCATCTACTCCAAATCCTACAAAAATATCTGTTTTGCTATTATCTCTAATCATAGCAATTGTATCTTCTAAATTTTCACTCTCTCCTGCTCCTGTAATTCCTGCATAGGCTACAAGATATATAAACTTTTGAGCATCTTTTGTAATCATCTCAATTCGTTCTTTAGTATCTGTTGGGGCTATAAAGTCTATTAATGATAAATTATTCTCTTTTATAATTGATTGATAAGGGAGTGCCTCTTCGTAAGGTAAATCTGGAATAATAAATCCATTTACTCCTGCTTTTTTTGCTTTTTCTATAAAAAATTCTACTCCTCTATGATAAAAGGGATTAAAATATCCCATCCATAAAGTATCAATATGGGGTGCTATTTTATTTGAGGCTTCAAAAAGATGCTCTACTTTAAAACCATTTTGAAGTGAATAAAGATTTGCTTTTTCAATTATAGGTCCATCTGCTACGGGGTCAGAGAATGGAATACCTAACTCTAAAGTATCAACTCCAGCTTCAGATAAAGCTAAAGCCATATCTACTGTAAAATCTAAACTTGGATAACCTGTGGTTATATATGCTACTAATTTTTTCAAAATTTTATCCTTTAAATATTAGTAGCATTATAACTGATTTTGATTAAATTATTTAAATCTTCTTTTAGCATCTTTCTCTATTGCATCTGGAATTGAAGCAATTGTCATAAATTCAGACATTGTAAGCTTTGGGTACATCAATGCTATATAATATTTTGGATCTAATATCTTAGCTTTTCCATTTTCTACTAAAATAGGATAAGGTAATAATCCTGCATTCTTATATCCTATCTTTTTTACAAACTTAGTTGTTCTTCTATGTAGTTTTATACCTACTAAATATCTATCTTTTGAAATTTTATGAATAAATAGAAGACTCTTTTTATTCTTCTTTTTCTCTAATTTTGCTAAAAGTTCAGCAGTAGTTTTTGCACTAGCTACCTCTATCATATCTTTATAGAATGGCATAGCTGTCATAAAATGATATTTTGGTAAAAGGTGATATTTTAATACTTCAGGAGAATCTTTTAAGTTTTTAAATGCTAATCTTAAAGCTTCAAGAGCTTTTTTTGATGCATCTATTTTAAAATCATCTTGCATAAATGCTTTTGATATATATAGAGGATTACTAATAGAAATTTGTTTATTTTTTTTATCAATTAATACTCTAATTGAAGTAGCAAAACCTCTATTCTCTTTATCTCCTTGTTTAGTAAGTGCATCATTTGTAAATACGATAGATGTAATTAAACCTTTTTTATCTATTTTATATATAGCTAAAATTTTAAATCCGGCTTTTATAAGCTTCTCTTTTACACTCTTAAGATTCATTAATGGTGCTTGAAGATATGCACTTACTCTTTTATTAATAATTCCACCAACTTTATCATCCATAATATCTTTTGCAACTTTTTTCTCTACAACAGGTGGAATACCTTTTTTTACAATAATTCTATTTCTCTCAAAATAAGATTTATTCTCTTTTACAGGTGGATTACCACCAATAGTAATAACTTTAGTAGCCTCTACTGGTGTAGGAACTTCTGGTAATTCAATTTTAGTCACTTCTGAACTATTATATTCTGAAGCATTTAAGCCTATTGTTAATGATAATGCTAATAATATAGCTTTTGAAGAGTATATTAATTTAGTTTCTCTCATCTATCTTCTCCTATAAAATTTAAATTTTTTTTAAAACTTAGCTTAAAAGTATTAAAAAAAACTTAACGATTCCCATCATTAAAGATGGGAAGTATAAAAAATTACTTTTTTATTTTTGTGTATCGTTAGATATTGTTTTTGTAGAGTCATTAGCATTATTAGATACTGTTTTAGTTGCATCACTTGTATCATTTGAGATTGTTTTTGTAGAATCATTTACATTGTTAGATACTGTTTTAGTTGCATCACTTGTATCATTTGAGATTGTTTTTGTAGAATCATTTACATTATTAGATACTGTTTTAGTTGCATCACTTGTATCATTTGAAATTGTTTTTGTAGAATCATTCAAATTATTAGATACATTTTTAGTTGCATCATTTGTATCATTTGAGATTGTTTTTGTAGAATCATTCAAGTTATTAGATACATTAGTAATAGAATCTTTTGTATCTTCTGCAAGTTCTACTGTAGAATCTCTTACATCTTTACTTAAATTAGTAACAGAACGCTCACCACTATTTGCTGTTGAAACTTCACTTGTTTTAAGGTCATCAGAAACTTTAACTGTACTATCTTTAGCATCTTTACTCACATTAGTTACTGTTCTCTCTGCACTTCTACCTGTTTCAACTGCACCATCTTTCATTGAATCAACACTATCTCTCATATCATGACTCATTGATGTTGTAGCATCTTTCATATCTCTAAACATATCACCAAAACTAAACTCTGCATATAAAGTTGTACTCATTGTAGCTATTGTTATTGCACTCGCCATTACTATTTTTTTCATTCTAATATTCCTCCCAAGGATCATATAAATTTATTTTGCATAAACTGCATAAAAAATTATATCCACAATTGAGTAAATAAAAACTTAAATAATAAATTTTTATTATGGATAAAAATAAATTAGATAAAGAGTTTTGATTTATTAATTATAATTTTGATACAATTATAACATCTAAAATATAATTAGGAGATTTAGTTATGGCAAAAAAAACAGTTCTAGTAGCACTTATGTCAAGTGTTATTTTATCAGCAGGGGTAACATATACCAAGAAAGATAGAATTAAAGATATGCAAACTATGGCAACTGCTATGCAAGATATTCAAAATGGTTTTTATTATAATAATTTTGATATGATTAAAGTAGGTGCAATAAGCCTATCTAATACCATAGATAGAGTAGAACCACCACTAGAAGAGATAGAAGAGAAAGATGTAATGACACGATATGTAAATAACAAAGTACAAATTACAAATCGAATCAAAAAGAAAATAAATAGGAAAATTAAAACTCTATTAGAGAGATTTAAATCAGGTGATCCAACACAAGCTATTCAAGCATATACTAAAATTGCAAGAGAGTGTATGGCTTGTCATGTACAGTTAAGAAAGTGGTAATATTGAGCATTAATAATACTCTTAAAAGGATGTTTTTTTGAAAAAAATAGTTATTTTCATAATGTTCCTTTTTGTAACACCTAATCTAATAGCATCAAATATTACACTTACAGGTACAGTTGTATCTAATGGTCAAAAGATGATAGGTAGTAGATATATGGGTTATATCAAAAAGGTATTTGTAAAGTTAGGTGATAAAGTTAAAAGAGAAGATGACTTATATGAGATGGAGTCTGCTGAATTTGATATAATGAAATCTCAAGCTGATTTAGCTTTGGAGCAGAGTCAAGTAATTGTTGAATTCTGGCAAAAAAGAATAAGAATTCTTCAAAAAAGAAAAGAGAGGCTACAAAATAAAAAAAATATTGTACCTAAAACAGAACTAGATGATATAGAGATGATGGCAGATAATGCTACTACTATGCTAGAAACTGCTAGAGTTGCTGTAAAACAGATGGCAATTAAAGCAAAGCAGATGGCTACAATATATAATTATGTCAAAATGAAAGCACCATCAGATGGAGTAATTGTACGAAAAAATATCAAAGTTGGGGATATGATAATGCCAGGAATGATGGCTATTATGATGATAGATACTGAAGATTTAGAAATTGATGTATCTATACCTGAAAGTATTTTAAAATATGTAAAAGAGCAAGATAGTGTAAAAGTATTCATACCATCTTTAAATTATGAGACTAAAGGTAAAGTAAAAGCAATAATACCTGATGCTAACCCAATGACTCATAAAATTAAAATGCGTATATCTTTTGATAAAAAAGATATAAATATATTTCCAGGAATGTATGCTAAAGTTATTATTAAAAAGTATTAATATGCTATAATTTTATAATTTACTAAATTAAAGGGTAATTATGAAAAAATATATATTATTATTAATATTATTAATCTTTACAAGTTGTACAAATAGTAAAATAAAAAAAGATATAGCACTTACGCCAATAATCTTAGAGGAGTCATCAAGTGCAGGTGGAGATATTAGCTCTCCTACACTTGAAGTATCTTCAGTTGTTGCTAGTACAATAGTTGGTTCAATTAAATCAACTCCATCAACTATAAAAACTTCATATAGAACTAAAGTTAAAGTAGAAGCAGGAGTATTAACTGCTGGTGATATTGATGACAGATTAAATATAAAATATTTTAAAAAATATATTCAAGATAGAAAAGATAAAAACTATCTCTCAATTAATATAAATCAATACTCAAAACTTAAACCTCAAAATATATCATCTAAAAAATTAGATTTATCATTTGTAATAGATACTACGGGAAGTATGGGTGATGAGATGAGCTATCTCTCTAAAGAACTTTTAGATATTATAGAGAATATAAATAGAGATTATCCAAAAATAGATATAAGAGTCGCATTGACTCTATATCGTGATATAGGTGATGATTATGTTGTTAGAAATTTTGATTTTGATAGTAATATTCAAGAGGTTGTATCTAATCTTAAAAAACAGAGTGCTAATGGTGGTGGAGATTATCCTGAAGCTATGGATAAAGGATTATTTAAAGGACTTTCTAATTTGTGGAGAAATAATAGTATTAAAGTAATGTTTCTATTAGCAGATGCACCTCCACATTCACAAAATATAAAGAATATTCAAACTATTATTAAGAGAGCAAGAGTAAAAGGAGTAAGAATTTATCCTATTAGTGGAAGTGGTGTAGATGACAAAACAGAATTTATTATGAGACATATTGCATTTCTAACTGATGCTAAATATATATTTTTGAGTAATGACTCAGGTGTAGGAAATAGCCATAAAGAACCTAAAATCAAATGTTATCAAGTAACTAAGTTAAATAATTTAATTCAAAGAGTCATAGAGAGTGAGATTAGTGGAGAGAAATTAGAGGCATCACAAAAAGATATTATTCGTAGAGTTGGTAATTATGATAAAGGAGTTTGTAGATAAGGCTAACAAAATATAACTACAGCCTTATCAATCTCATAGGATTTATATGTTTTGAATTTTTAGTAGCTTGGAATATTAATTTACTTCTAACTCTACCTAAAGTTTCACCTTTTTTAACTCTTTTACCTGCTTTAATAGAAGAGGTAATATTAGATAACCCTGCATATATAGTATGAATTTTATTTTTATGTGATATTACAACTACATTTCCTAACATACTACTTTTATCTGCATATACTATTTTACCTGATAATACACTCTTTACAATAGAATTTTTTCTTGGTGCTTTTAGCGTAATAGAATCATTAAATATCTTAATTTTATATATAGGGTCTGTATATGTTCCAAATTTTTTGATTAGTTTTCCATCTCTTATAGGAGATATTGTTTTAACTCCTCTATATTTTGTAACATTATTTTTATAATATGATAATTTGGTACTTGCGGTGTGGTCTTTAACTTTTGAACGAATTCTTCTTTTTCTTCGTATCTCTTCTGCTCTTGCATTTGCCACATTTTTTTTATGTAAAATATTTAAATTTGCTAAAGTAGCACGAAGAGAACCCTGTTTATCTATAATTCTCTCTAATTTCTTTTTATATATTGCCTCATCAATTGCTAACTTTTTTAGTAGTTTAGTTTTACTATTTTTAGCTACTCTATACTCCTGTTTTTTATCCTCTATACTTCTCATAGTATTTTGAATATCTTTTCGTTTTTTAATTATTTCTGATTTTTTATCTTTCCATTTATTAATTTGAGATTTTAAATCTTCTATCTCTTTAATATTTTGAGCCTTATAATATTTATATATCTCTCTATAAATAACTGATTTTTGAGAGTTTTTATCCAATTGTTCCATAGCAAAAACTATACCAAATTGATTTGATAATAGAGATAAAAACTCCAATCTTCTCTTTTTTATCTCTCTATCTGCATCACGATATAATTTATTGTATTTATTTAATTTAACTTTAGATTTCTTATATAATATTCTATTTTCTCTCTTCTCTTTTGCTAATTTATCTATTCTTCTATCAAAAATTATTTTATCTCTATTTGCCTTTTTAATATTATCTACTACTTGAGATAATTTTTGGGTTGTTTTAGTTTTATCTTGTATGATTATATTTAATCTTTCATTTGATGATTTAATCTCTTTATTAATATCAACGCCATTAAGAAGTGATAAAATAGTAATTACTATAAATAAAAATCTCAATTTTCTACCTTAATACTAGATGCTACTAAAAATACAGATATAATTACAAGTGGAATTGATACTCCAAGCATTGTAATAATATCACCTCCTTGAAATATTAACTCGTGATGTTTCATTAATATTTCTATATTACTATTTTCTGCCCAATTATTTTTGAGATATATAAAAATCATAGATACAAATGATGTGGCTATAATAGTATCTATAATAGCTAAACGATACATAACAGCACTTCGTAAAAAGAGAGGTGCTCCAAAAATCTCCATTATTCTCATTCTCTCTTTATGATTTAAACTCCAAACTTCCATCTGTTTAATAATCAAAAAGAAACTTACAATACCTATAAAAAGAATAAATAGTTTAAATATAAGTTTTAGAAAAATAAAAAGTTTATATGTAGAGTTATGGCTTCCATCAAATGTCTCTACTCTTTTAATCTTATTACTCTTTTCTAAATCATTCTTGACAACTTCAATCTCCTCTTTACTAAGATAGCTATCAAGTTTTGTATCATAAAAATATGGTAAAAGTTTTGATAAATTCCTTCTACTAGATGCTTTTAATCCTTTAGATATTTCATCTACAATTCCCTTTTTTTCAACAACTTCAATAGAGGCTATTCGTGGATTTAAACTCTGTAAATATTGCAATTTTATTTTATCATGAGCTACAATTAAGATACTATATCTATTTCTCAATCCCTCTTCATAGCTTTTTGTAGTTCGTTCAAACACTAAATAAAACTCTACACCAATTAATATAGCCATTAGAGGTAATATAAAGGCAAGATGTCTTTTAATGAATTTCATAGATACCTCTATTTTCAATAATTAAATGCCTATAAGGAATAGTAAATACTGATGGAATTTTATGTGTTACAACTATTACTGTTGTTTTTAACTGCTCACAAGTATTCTCCATCAAATCCCAAATTACATTAGATGAGTAATCATCAAGATTTCCCGTAGGTTCATCTGCAAGAATTAAAAATGGATTTTTAGATAATGCTCTTGCTACTCCTACTCTTTGCTGTTCTCCTCCACTAAGTTCTAGAGGATATTTATTGATATATTCACTAAGCTTTACATGATGCAATAATCTTTTGGCTTGTGTATGTTGAATATCTTTAGAGTATCCTGCAATAATGAGAGGAAGTGATACATTTTTTTCTACACTCCATTCATTAATTAGTTTATAATCTTGAAATATAATTCCTAGATGTTGTCTTAACTCTTGAAGTTTTTTTTTGGATATATTATTCATATATAATCCACCTATCACCAAATCACCACTAAATGGCTTAATTTGTCCATAAAGAGATTTAAGAAGAGTAGATTTACCACTACCACTAGGACCTGTAATAAATACAAAATCACCCTTATTTATTACAAAATTAGCATCTTTAATAATCTCATTATCACTACCCTCATAAGATAAATTAAGATTTGTAGCAGTTACAATACTAGACATTTAAATACTCCTCAATCTGCTTGTGAGCTTTATAATTTAGAGAAGTAGATACAGGAGATGATGATATATATCTTACTATACTATTATCTATTAATATATATTTATGTTCAGGTCTATCAAAACTACCAAATGCACATTTGATTAATAATCCATTCTCTATATCATAATTTCTCTCAAAGTGAATAAAATATCCATCAAAAAGTTGGCTTGTTTTTGGTAATTTATCTTTTAAATTTTTATTAAAATTAATATCTCTAAATTCAAAACTATACTCTCTATTACTCTCATTGCTCAACTCATCAGAAGTTACTAATACATCATATATATCTTTGTTTTCTCTTCTCCATCTAGCCTCATATTTACTCACAACCTCTAAATCTCTATTTTTAATCACATCTACACTAATTTTGGGATAATTAAAAAATGTCTCAAGAGAGTACCAAAAATATCTATCGCTATCTGTTCGTAACTCTAATCTATGAGAAGGTTTTAATACTCTTAAAGACTCCTCTAAAAAGCTTTTACTAATGACTCTTCTATGAGGTTTCTTATCCCAAGGAACTGGGAAATGTACAAAAATCTCTTCAAGAGAGTTTGATGGAAACATCTCAAGAAGCAGTCTTGCATCATAATTTACCACCCAAATATTATCCAACTCTTGAATTTTAATCTGTTTTAGAAGTTGTGTAGCTGATGGTGTATGAATCTCTATTCCAATATATAATTTATCTCTATTATTATTTGCTTGATGTAAAATATGTTTACCACTACCAAATCCCACTTCAAGAGCTACTTTTTTATCACCAAACTCAATATTCTCAAAATCTTTTACTTTTTTGAGATATTTAGAGGTGATAATATGAGTATTAGCTTTAGAGTCTATATTTGAGCTAATAATATCAAGATTAAGAGTCTTAGAAATCAAACCTATAACCTCCTTTAAAAGTTCTACATTAAGAGGACGAGATACTTTATCATATTTAATTACTATATTATCATTATTATCACTCTTGATATTAATCAAAAACTCTTCACCCTTATACTCTATACCATAGAGTTCATCATCACCCTTAGCACGAAATTTAATTATATTTTTTAATTGGTTAGAATTTTCTATAATATCCAAATTAAATGGTTTTACTTTTATATGTGGCATAATTACAACTCTCTTATTTTATAATATATTCAATATTATTTAAATTTATATACTATATTATATCATATTTAAGTTTATTTTTGATATAAATCCACTACAAAAACATCTTCTACTCTTTTAATGCTACTCCCAAAAATATTATATAAATTACTCTGCTCAAAAAAATTTTTTGGGCTACCATTAAATTTTATCTCACCATCTTCTAAATATAAAATATTATACCCTAATTTATAGGCTAAATTTATATCATGTGTTATTATGATTTTAGTTTTTAGAGTATTTTGTTTTAGTATATTAAAAATCTCTCTTACTCGTTTAGGTTCAAGATTAGCTGTGGGTTCATCAAAAATTGTAATCTCTGCATTATGTATTAAAGCACTTGCTACTAATATTAATTGAGCCTCTCCACTACTAAAAGAGTTTTTATCTAATAGGTATGAGATATTTAATCTATCTGTAATAGCTTTAATATCTATACTATTTGAGATATTAGAGAGTTCTAAATAATCTTTAATGGTAATATATTTATCAGTGAGGCTCTTTTTTTGAGATTTATCCTATTAATATTTATATCATCTATATAAACACTACTATTTTTAATAACTCCACTCAAAACTTTTGCCAAGGTACTTTTACCAGCACCATTAGAGCCCAAAATTATTAAATTCTCACTAATAGATAAATTTATATCATTTAAAATATAATTAGAGTAGTTTTTAAGTTGAATTTGCATTGGTAGGTCGGGGTCTCCTGACCCCGACAAAATAAAATAAAATTAATTTTTATCTTTATCTATAATTTTATTAGCATTAATCCATGGCATCATCTCTCTAAGATTTTTACCTGTATTAGAGATTAAAGACTCCTCTTGATTTCTTCTCTCAGCATTCATTCTTGGGTATCCTGCTTGACCTTCTAAAATAAAATCTTTTGCAAATCTACCATCTTGAATTTCAGTAAGAATATCTCTCATAGCCTGTTTAGATTCTGCATTAATTACTCTATTACCACTTACATAATCACCATACTCAGCAGTATTAGAGATAGAGTATCTCATTCCCTCAATTCCACTCTCAAACATCAAATCAACAATTAATTTAAGTTCGTGAAGACACTCAAAATATGCCATTTCAGGAGCATAACCAGCCTCTGTAAGTGTCTCAAATCCAGCTTGAACTAAAGCAGTTGCACCACCACATAATACAGCTTGTTCTCCAAATAAATCTGTTTCAGTCTCATCTTTGAATGTTGTCTCAATAATAGCAGTTCTACCACCACCTATTGCAGAAGCATAACTTAAAGCTAACTCTTTTGTAGTACCACTTGGATTTTGACCAACTGCGATTAAATCTGGAATACCACCACCTCTTACAAACTCACTTCTTACTGTATGTCCTGGAGCTTTTGGAGCAATCATTGTTACATTAATATCAGCTCTTGGGTGTATTCTTCCATAATGAATATTAAATCCATGTCCAAATGCAATTGTAGCACCATTTTTAAGATTTGGTTCAATCTCATTTTTATAAATCTCTGCTTGATTTTCATCTGGTAGTAAAATCATAACAACATCAGCTTTTTTACATGCATCAGCAATAGATTTAACTTTAAATCCTTTAGCTTCAGCTTTTGCCCAACTAGAACCACCTTTTCTAAGCCCAACAACCACCTTTACACCACTATCTCTAAGGTTTTCAGCGTGTGCGTGTCCTTGAGAACCAAAACCAATCATTGCTACTTTTTTACTTCTAATTAGTTCTAAAGTTGTATCTTTATCATAATAAACATTTAATGCCATTTATCTTTCCTTGTTTCATTTTTTAAATTTTAGGGATTATAACCAATTATAGCTTAGGATTAAAGATTTAAAAGGTAGAATTATAATAAATAGGAGATGATTATATGATAGAATTTTTAAGTGGTGTGTTACAGTGGTGGCATTGGATTGTTATTGGTATTATATTTTTTATAGTAGAGATGATGACATTTACCCTTGTTTTTATAGGTTTTGGTATCTCATCTATTCTAGTTGGTATTATTGATTTACTTTTTCATATAGATATTGATATTGAATTATTTCTATGGGGATTATTATCTATAATATCTATATCTATTTGGTATAAATTTTTAAAAATTAAAACTATATCAAATTCAGGACAATCCAATAGTATGACTGATATGAAAGGTATTGTTATAGAGGAGATAAAACCTCTTGAGAGAGGAAAAGTTAAATTTAGTATGCCTCTTTTAGGTGAGCGAGAGTGGGAAGCTATATCTGATAGTGATATTGTTATTAAAAAAGGAGATGTAGTCTATATTGTTAAAATTAAAGGACAAATATTATTAGTCTCCAAAAATGAGATAGAAGATAATAGATAAAGGGAGTTTTAATGGAAATACTTATAGTTTTAGTTTTTTTAATCATATCAATTATATATACTTTATATATCGGTATAAATATGGTTCCTCAAGGAGAAGAGTGGGTAGTAGAGAGAGTTGGTAAATTTAATAGAACTCTAAAACCTGGATTAAATATTATTACACCATATTTAGATAAAATTCGTACTAAAATTGATACAAGAGATTTGATTTTAGATGTAGAGAGACAAGAGGTAATTACTGCTGATAATGCTATTATATTAGCAAATGCTGTCGCTTTTGTTAGAGTTACTAATCCAGAAGAGGCTATTTATGGGGTAGAAGATTATATGGAGGGTATTAGGCAACTTATTCAAACTTCACTTAGGGCAATTATTGGTGAGTTTTCACTAGAAGAGGCATTAACACATAGAGATGAGATTAAAGATAAACTAAAAAATCAAATATCTGATGTAATTATCGATTGGGGTGTTACTGTAAAGTCTGTTGAAATTCAAGATATTATTCCAAATGAGACGATGCAAGAGTCTATGGAGAAACAAGCAGCAGCTACAAGAGAGAGAAAAGCAATGGAGACAATAGCAGAGGGTAATAAAAATTCAGCAATTTTAGAAGCACAAGGTAAGCTAGAGGCTGCAAAACTAGAAGCAGAAGCACAAGTAGTCCTTGCAAATGCTTCAGCAGATGCTATTGGTTCAATCTCAGAGAAGATAAAAAATGGAGATGAATTACCTGCTATGTTTCTATTAGGAGATAGATATATTGATGCCTTAGAGCATATTAGTGTGAGTAAAAATGCTAAATTTGTAGTCTATCCAGCAGACCTTCAAGGAGCTATTAAAGGTATGCTAGGAAATGTATTTAAATAGATTACATATTTTTATGAGACTCATCATGTTGGTGAGTCCAATTAAGTTTTCCACCACCTAAGAGATGAAAATGTAAATGTTTTACCTCTTGTCCTCCATCATCACCATTATTTGTAATCAATCTATAACCACTCTTATCTAGCCCCAACTTCTGAGCTATACTTTGAGTAAATCTCGTTAATCCTGCCATAACAGTTGGATTTACATCTTGAAAAGATTCAATATGAGTTTTTGGGATTATTAATACATGAATTGGTGCTTTTGGATACAAATCATTAAATGCCAAAAAATCATCATTCTCATCAACTTTATTACTAGGGAGTTCGCCCTCTACTATTTTACAAAATATACACATTTTATAATCCTTTTAATTTTATATAGTGATTATTCCAAATTATATATTAAAGTTTGTTAAAATCAGAAAATTTGATAATAGTTAATAAATAGTTAATCAATAAGTTTACTATTCATTAAATCTTAACTATTACAATACTACTCAACATTCAAAAACTTGTATCTAAAATAGATTCTACAAATTGATACAATACAAAAATTATTAAACACTTAGGAGCGTTAATGAAGAAAATCTATCTACTGTTAATTATGGTATTATTTCTAATCACAAGTTGTGGGGCAACATCTTACAATAAAAAAATCCAATACAACATTACAAAAGTAGCTAAAAAGTATAAAGGCAAAAGATATGTTTGGGGTGCAACAGGACCTTATAAATTTGATTGTTCTGGATATACACAATATGTTTGTAAAAAAAATGGACTTAAAATTCCTAGAAATTCAAGAGTTCAATCAAAATTTGGTAAATATATTTCAAGAAAAAACCTTAGAAAAGGTGATTTAGTATTTTTTGATACTTCAAAAAGTAGAAGAGGTTATGTTAATCATGTAGGTATCTATCTTGGTAATAATAAATTTATTCACGCAAGTAGTGCAAAGAGAAAAGTAGTTATAACAAATCTTGATGGAACTTTTCATGGTAGAAGATTTAAATGGGGAAGAAGAGTATCTGGTTCATAGGAGGATAAAATGACTTTAAGCAAAAAGGAATTAGAGATATTTAATAGAGATGGTTTTTTATTGCTTAGAGGATTTTTAGCAAAAGAAGAGACTCAAAAAATATTAGAAGTAGCTCAAAAAGAGATGGTTCTTAAAAATGAACCTATTGAGAGTGAGGGCGAATATTTAGAAGATAGTTCAAGAGAAGATACATTACGACGACTTAGACAAGTCTATCAGAGAGATAAAGTTTTTTCTAATTGGATGAAAAATCCAGAAATCAAACCTATTCTTAATCAAGTTTTGGGTGAAGCTCCTATTATTACTTTAGCACATCATAATTCAATTATGACAAAAATGCCAAATAACCTTAGTAGTCAAACAGATTGGCATCAAGATATAAGATATTGGCATTTTAATGGTGATAATTTAGTAAGTGTATGGTTAGCTTTAGATTATGAACATAAAGATAATGGAGTATTAGAGTTTATTCCAGAATCTCATAAAAGAGAGTTTGGCAAAGAGTCATTTGATGAGAAATTATATTTTTTGGATAATGATATAAATAGAAAACTCATTGATAAGAGAGTAAGTTTTGAACTAAATAGTGGAGATGTAGTGCTTTTCCATGCCAAAACTCTTCACCGTGCAGACCCAAACCATACAGATAAACCAAAAATTTCATTTGTCTATACAGTTAGAGGAGAAACAACTACTCCAATCAAAGGAACTCGTTCTGATGCCCAAGAGATAAAGTTATAAAACTTTATCTAATCCCATAAGTATCAGACTCGTAAAAAGCCCCCCAGCAACTCCTGCTAAAATATCATCACCCATTACACCCAAACCACCTTTAACTTCTCTATCTATCCAACCAATAGTAGATGGTTTCCAAATATCAAAAAGTCTAAACGAAGCAAAACTAATAACTATGCCAATCTCATAAACAAAGTCATAATTTAGTGTAATAATAGTAGAGTAAGCTATCATTAAAGTAAGCCAAATCCCCACAGTCTCATCAATTACAATCTCTTTTTGGTCATGCTCTCCTGTAATAACCTCATATTTATTTATCTCAAATACAGCTATAATAGTAATAGCAAATGTAAGCATAAATAGAGTCTCCATTCCCATAAATTCTAATATCAAAAGTCCAACAGGAAGCGAAGCCAAAGTCCCCATAGTCCCAGGTGCTTTAGGACTAAGCCCAGAACCAAAAAATGTTAAAAATAGTTTTTGTAAATTCATATTACTCCTTTTAAATAGAGTGTATTATAACCTTTTTTAACCAATAAAAGGATATAATCAATATTAAATATATATTTTTGGAGGTTCATAGCAGGTGAAAAAACTCCCACTTCTAATATCCATAATCATAATCTTATACTCTCCATTTGTAGGACAAGTTGATATACTATTCAAAGATATTCTAAATAACAGTACTCTATCATATCAAATCTTTTGGAATATAAGAGTCCCTCGTGTAATAGTTGGTTTTTTTGTAGGGGGTGTTTTATCTGTTGGAGGAATGGTATTTCAGACTATTTTTAAAAACTCTCTATCATCTCCTTATACTCTAGGAGTAGCTAGTGGGGCATCTCTAGGTGTTGGCATAGGGGTAGTTTTTGGATTTATAGGTATGGGGTGGTTATTTGGATTTTTAGGTGCATTATCTACTATTATTATTCATTTAATAATATCAATCAAAATAAAAAATTATGATAGCAACTCTATGCTTTTAGTTGGAATATCTCTATCATTTTTCTATTCTGCTTTATTTATGATAATATTATATATTAGTAACTTACAACAGAGTTATGAGATAATAAGATTTACAATGGGTTCATTAGAGAGTAATTTAGAAGATGCTTTGCTAATATCTTTTCTATCTATTAGCATACTATTTATTATAATTGCCTATAAAAAAGAGTTAAGATTTCTGCTTATATCTCAAGAATATGCACTTCTTAAAGGGGTTAATACTATTAGAGTAGATTATATTCTGCTAATATCTATCTCTCTTGGTGTGGGAGTAGCTGTAAGTATCACAGGTCCTATTGGGTTTGTAGGGCTAATTATCCCACATATTATCAAAAATATATATAAGCAGAGTAGCGATAGATTGATTTTAAAAATATTTTTTTATGGAGGGATATTTTTAATTTTTTGTGATATGATAGCTAGAGTTGGTAGTAGTGATATTCCAATAGGTGTGGTTAGTTCATCTTTTGGAGCACCACTTATGATATATTTGATTTTGAGAAAATAAAAATATTTAATATAATAATGCAGTTCAAAATTAATATATAAGCCATATTATATAAAATCTTAGATAAAATTTTAAACTTTTAGAGAGGTGTCCGAGTGGTCGAAGGTGCAGACCTGGAACGTCTGTGTAGTTTTCTACCGAGGGTTCGAATCCCTTCCTCTCTGCCATTAATTATATAATAAATAAAAAACTAATTATTAACCAAACATCTCTTTCTCTATAATATCACATAAAATATGTCCAATTAAAATATGTATCTCTTGTACTCTAGGTGTAATTTGTGATGGTATATTAATCACTATATCACATAGCATATCCATCTTAGACTCTTTTGCACCAGTGAGTCCAACTGTTAAAAGTTTCTGTTTTTTTGCCTGTTTAATGGCTTTTATTATATTCTTTGAATTTCCAGATGTAGAGATTGCTAGAAATATATCACCCTTATTTCCATTTGCCTCTATCTGTCTAGCAAATATATCTTTATATCCATAATCATTTCCAATGGCTGTAATAATTGATGTATCGGTGGTTAATGCAATAGCACTAAGTGCCTCTCTCTCTAAATAAAACCTACTTACAAGTTCTGCTGATATATGTTGTGCATCTCCTGCACTTCCACCATTTCCTGCAACAAGAAGCTTATTACCTTTTTTATAGGCTTTAATTAAAGATTTTGATACTTTAATAATCTTTTTAATTACTCTTTTATCTTTTAAAATTTCTTCTTTGATAGATATAGATTCTTCTATCTGTTGAGAGATATATTTATACATCTGTTGTTACCTTATAATTTTTATATGGTGGGTTTTACCCACCTTACAATAAATCTACCAACTATTTTTGATTAGCTTGAGCTACAATATCTTTAAGACCTTGAGAGATTTTAAATTTAGGTGCTATATGTGCTGGTTTTGTATATGTTTTCTTACTCCCTGGCACTATACCACTCTTCTCTTTTACCTCTACTGTTGAGAATGTTCCAAATCCAATAAGAGATATACTATCTTTATTCTTTAAAACCTCTATAATAGAATCTGTAACTGCTTTAAGTGCATTTTGAGCTTCTGCTTTACTACTAAATTCTCCACTATTTTGTACTAATTCTATGAACTTTGCTTTAGTCATATCTATTCCTTTATATTATAATAGAATAATTATATCATACTATACACTTATAAAAAGATGAAATCATCTAAAATAGTAAATAAAGCCCTAAAATAGGCTTACTTTAACTCTTTTTATCTATATTATCCAACTCCTCTATCCAACTATCCACAATAGTCTCACTTGGCATTCTCCAATCAGCTCGTGGAGATAATGATATTGTACCTACTTTTACACCATCAGGCATCGCATTTCGCTTGAACTGTTGGGTAAAAAATCTCTTTAGAAATATAATAAGCCATTTTTTAATCTCATCTTTAGAGTAGTTAGAAAAAGCATAAGAGGCAAGAAAGAGAATTTTAGATGGTTTTGAACCATATTTAATAAAGTGATACAAAAAGAAATCGTGTAGGATATAAGGTCCTATTATATCCTCTGTATTCTGCTCACTCTTGCCATCTTTTAGAGGTAAAAGTTCAGGTGATATTGGTGTATCTAAAATATCAATTAATATATCTTTGATAGAGTAATCTTTAGTAAAGGATTGAATTAGATAGGATATTAGAGTTTTTGGGATACCACTATTAAGAGAATACATACTCATATGGTCGCCATTATATGTACTCCAACCTAATGCTATTTCGCTTAAATCTCCTGTACCTATTACCAATCCACCCTCTTTATTAGCTAAGTTCATCAATATTGAAGTCCTTGCTCGTGCTTGAACATTTTCATAAGTTACATTATGAATATCTCTATTGTGTCCTATTGCATCAAACTCTTTAAGTACAATATCTTTTATATCTATCTCTTTTAGAGTTACCCCTAATTTTTCACATAACTTTATAGCATTTGATTTAGTTCTATCGGTCGTCCCAAATCCAGGCATTGTAATAGCTAATATATCTTTGGTATCTCTATCCATTATTTGATATGCTTTATGAATACTCAAAAGTGCCAAAGTAGAATCTAATCCTCCTGATATTCCAATAACTGCTTTTTTAATATGAGTATGAGTAAGTCGTTTGATAACTCCATGGGCTTGAATATTAGTTATCTCATTAGCAACCTCTTCTCTAAAGGCTTCATTAGATGGTACAAAAGGTTGATTATCAATATATCTATTCAACTCTTTAATCTCTGGCATTTTAGAGAGTTGGATAATATTAATATTAGTAGTTTTAGCATCTCCAAAAGATGATTGATTGAGACGAAGATATTTAAGATTTTCTATATCAATATCTGCCCTAATTGTACTACTTTGAAGATTAAATCGCTCACCTCTTGCAAGAGTAGAGCCATATTCACAAATTATACTATCTCCTCCAAAAAGAGTATCACTACTAGACTCCCCTACCCCACAAGAGCTATATATATAAGCCCCTATACATCTAGCACTCTGTGTGCGAACTAACTCCTCTCTATATCTAGCCTTTCCTACAAGTTCATTACTAGCAGATAGATTAAATATTATATTTGCTCCATTAATACTCATCTGATTAGATGGAGGAGTTATCGCCCATAAATCTTCACAAACCTCAACACCAAAACATAAATCACCTCTAGCAAATAACAAATCAACACCAAATGGAACTTTAAAGCCTAAAATATCAATAGTTGTAGAGTTAATATCAATCCCACTATTAAAATATCTCTTCTCATAAAACTCATCTCTATTTGGCAAAAAACTTTTGGGAATAGCACCTAAAATATTACCATTTTGAATAACCACACCACAATTATATAGCCTATCTCTAAAGTTTATAACCATTCCAATAATAGCAATAGTTGAGATATACTTAGTAGATGCCAATATCTCTAAAAATGCTTTATCTTGAGCTTCCAAAAGCTGTTGATTTCTAAATAAATCTCCTACACTATAACCTGTAAGAGAGAGTTCAGGAAATAGCACAATAGCCGTTTGATTATTATACTCTTGATTGATTATAGATATAATCTCATTAGCATTTGCCTTTGGATTAGCTACAACTACTTTTGGTACGCTTGATGCTATACGATAAAATCCATACATTTTTTACTCTCCAATATTTAAAAATACAAAATAAAATCTTAACTAAATATATATAGAGAAATTAATTATCCTGTAATAGCTTTAAAGCTAATTTCTCTACATAATTATTAGTAATTTTCTTTGATTTACTCTCTATTTTACTTACATAAAATTCTAATTCATTATGATTATCTACTATCTTATCAGTAGTAGGTACTTTAATATATTCTCCATTACTTTCTAATTCCCAGCGTAATCTATTATCTCTCAATTGTAACATCAAAATTTGAATAATCTTTGTAGATAAGTTATACTCTTCTATTGGTGTCATAAGTTCTACCCTACGAATTAAGTTTCTTGGCATAAGGTCGGCACTTGATATATATACTTGTGTAGAGGCATTTTTAAAATAATAGATTCTTGGGTGTTCTAAATATTTTCCTATTATAGAATATACTCTAATATTTTCACTTACCCCTTTGATATTTGGGACAAGACAACATATACCTCTAATAATTAAATCTATTTTACATCCCTTCTGCGATGCACGATAGAGTGCTTTTATAATAGTTGTATCTACTAATGAGTTTGATTTTAAAATTATATATCCATCTTTCCCATTTTTACTCTCTGCTTCAATCAATTTTAATAGTTTTGGTTTTATTTGTGTAGGAGACATATATAATTTATCTAATTTTGTATGTGTTGAAAATCCTGTAAGAAAATGAAAAAATCTAGTAGCATCATCAGTAAAGCTTTTTTTACTTGTAAAATATGAAATATCTGTATAAATTTTAGCAGTTGATGGATTATAATTTCCTGTTGCAAGATGAAGATATGATTTTAACTTTCCATTCTCTCTTTTTATAACTTGTGCAATTTTAGCATGAACTTTAAGATTTGGAATACCATAAACTACATGAGCCCCTGCACTCTCCAACATTTTTGCCCATTGTAAATTATTCTCTTCATCAAATCTAGCTTTTAACTCTACTAATACAGTTACCTGCTTACCATCTCTTACTGCATCAAGAAGTGATTTAACGATAGGTGATTTAGGTCCTGCACGGTATAGTGTTATTCTAATTGAAATTGTATTATCATCACGAGATGCTTGTTGAATAAATTTAAGTATAGGGTCAAAACTATCAAAAGGGTGATAGAGTAATACATCTTGAGTATCAATAGCCTTAAATATATCTTGATTATTATCAAATGGTGGAAGAGTTTTTGGCTTAAATGATGGTAAAAGTAGGTGAGAAAGCTTTTTATCTCCTACAATTTGCCATAAACTACCTAAATCAAGAGGAATATTTTTATAATAATATATATCAGATTTAGAGAGTTTAAGATTTTTTTCAAAAAACTTAATCAAATCATCATCTGTACTTTTAAGTAGTTCTAATCTTACAAAATTACCCTTGTTCCTTGCACGAATACCCTCCTCTAAAATCTCCAAAAAGTCATCAGCCTCCTCCTCTTCTATCTCCATATCTGCATTTCTTGTTACTCTAAATGTAGTAGTTATCAATATATCAAATCCTACAAAAATCTCTTTTATAAAATTCTCTACAATACTATCAATCGGAATAAATAGATTATCTATTTTTATAAATCTAGGGACTGTTCGTGGTATTCTAATTAAACCATGCTTTATATTATTCTCTTTATCAATAAGCTTTACAGCTAATCCAAAACTAAGATTATTTAGATGAGGAAAAGGGTGGGTAGAGTCTATGGCAATTGGAATAATTACAGGATAAATCTCTTCAAAAAATATCTTCTCTAATTCACTTTTATATTTATCATCAATTTCATTACAATCTTTAATATATATATTCTCACTCTCTAACTCTTTACGAATTTGATTATATGAACTCTCTAATACTTTTTGCTCTTTATGAAGATATTTTTTAATCTCATCTAACTGTTCAATAGGTGTAATTTTATCTGCTCCACTCTCTTGAACTCTTGCTTGAAAAAGAGATTTTAATCCTGCAACTCTTATCATATAAAATTCATCTAAATTTGTACCATAAATAGCAATAAATTTCAATCTCTCTAATGGAGGAAGTTTAGTATCGGTAGCTTGTGATATAACCCTTGTATTAAACCTAAGCCATGATAACTCTCTATTAAAATATAACTCTGGTAAGTTCAAATCCATCTATAATCCTTTAATGTAACCTTATTTTAAATTATAGTATAATAAGTATAATAAAGGAGTATTATTATGGCAGCTTTAAAATATGATAATTTTCAATACTATACATATCAAGATTACAAAGAGTGGGAGGGAAGATGGGAGTTAATAGATGGAGTAGCATACTCTATGTCCCCTGCACCATATCCTAAACATCAAAGAGTAGTAGGCTATATATGGAGAGAACTAGAGAAAAATTTGGAGTGTAAGAATAAAAATTGTGAAGTCTATATCGCTCCTGTTGATTGGAAAATAAGTGATAATACAACAGTTCAACCTGATGTATCAATATTTTGTGAAGATACAGAAAAGCAATTTTTTTCAAAAACTCCTCCATTAGTTGTAGAGGTATTATCCAAATCAACAGCATTCAAAGATGTAACTACAAAATTAAAATTATATGAAAAAGAGGGTGTAGAGTTTTATATTATTATAGAACCAAATAGTGAGATAAGTGATATATTTAAACTTGTTGATGGAGAGTATAAGCTTATGAAAAAGGCTACAAAAGATGATATATATGAGTTTGAATTGGGTAGTGATTGTAGGACAAGTGTAGATTTTTCTACTATTTTTGGGAGATAAAATAAAACTATAATGATAATCAATTAAACGATATAATGGTGGGTGAAACCCACCATTAAAATTAAAAAGATTCTATTGAAGTAATATCTAAACCTGTAGTATAACGATCTAAACCTGTACAGTGATAATTATTATTAACTGTAAGTTTATAATTTTCAGAATCAAGAACATAAGAACCACCATCTGAATCTCTAAATTGAACTTCAGTATCAACTATACTATATGTACCAGAAAAAGAAGAACTACCACGATAATATTCATAAGTATTATCATCATAAAAATATATTGTTACATCTTCACCTTGACTACTAATACCTCTTATAATATATCCATATGATAAGTCATAAATAGATACAGATGCACCATTACTACTATTATTATTATAATCATCATTATTATTATAATCATCATTATTATTATAACCACTATTATCACCCGAATAGTTATCACCACCATCAGTTCCACCACCACAACTTGACAATGTCAAAACAACAAAAAATGTTAAAAATAGACTTAAAAACTTTTTCATAAAATACTCCTAATATAATTTATAGAGTTTAATACTCTTATATTTATATTATAGCTAAATTTAGATTAAGATTTAAATTGGAAAGGGGTATATTGGGGTAGAAACACCCCAATATAATTTAAATTAACAAGAGTAAGTAGTTTTAAACTCAAATGCTGTTGGTCTAGCTTCATCAGGCAAAACTTGTCTCTCAAATTGATAATTTTGATAAGTATCAATCATTTCATCAGTAAATACAGGTTTTAAGAAATCATTATCAGAAATTAAACCTTCTAATGCTTCTCTATAAGTTACTGGCATTTGTGGAATATTTCTCTCTTTAATTTCATCAAGAGATAATTCAAACAGATCTTCATCCATTGGACCTACTGGTTCCCATTTATTTTTAATTCCATCAATACCTGCCATCATAAGTACAGAAAATGCTAAATATGGGTTAGATGTAGAGTCTGGAAATCTCATTTCAAGTCTAGTAGCAGGTGCTCCAGCTCCCCAAGGAACTCTACATGCAGCTGAACGGTTTTGAGCAGAGTAAGTTAAAATATTTGGAGCTTCATATCCAGGGATTAATCTTTTATATGAGTTAGTTGAAGCATTTGTAAATGCTGCAACTGCCGCAGCATGTTTAAATACACCAGCAGCATAATATCTAGCATTATCAGATAAATTACCATATTCACCCTCTTTATAGAATGTATTTACCCCATCTTTCCAAATTGATTGATGTACATGCATACCATTACCATTATCACCAAAGATTGGTTTTGGCATAAATGTAGCTGTTTTACCATTTAGGTGTGCTACCATTTTTACAACATATTTAAGCTTTTGAACATTATCAGCTGCTTCTACAAGAGTATCATAAACAATACCAATTTCGTGTTGTCCTTGTGCTACTTCGTGATGTCCTAAAACAACTGTAAGTCCAACCTCTTCAAGAATTTGCATAATTTCTGCTCTAAGATCAACACCTTTATCTACTGGAGCAACAGGGAAATATCCACCTTTTGTTCCAGAGATATGAGACATATTCCCCTCTTCTTTCTCTTTACTAAGGTTCCACTCTCCATCTTCTGTATCTACACGATAGTGAGCTTCATTTGTACCATCTTTTACAACTACATCTTCAAATATAAAAAACTCATTCTCTGGACCAAAGTAAGCAACATCACCAACATTAGCCTCTGCAAGATACTCTAATGATTTTTGTGCAATACTTCGTGGACATTTAGCATACATCTCTTCATTATAAATATCATATACACTACAAATTACAATAATTGTACTATCAGCAGTAAAAGGGTCTAAGAATGCTGTTTCAACAGATGGCTTTAAAATCATATCTGATTTATTAATTGGTTGCCAAGCTTCAATACTTGAACCATCAAAAGGCATACCATTTTCTAATAACTCTTCACTAACTGCACTCATTCTATAACTAATATGATGCCATGCACCTTTAATATCTGTAAATCTAAAATCTACGAATTCTACCTCATTCTCTTCACAAAATGAAAAAAACTCTTTTGTGTTATTAACAAATTTACCCATATACTTCTCCTAAAATTATAATTAATATATTATAACCTAAAATATTTTTATCTTTTATACTCTTATGAGTAAAAATTAATCAATTAATAATAATCTTCTAAAAAGTAACAATATATATAAACTCTTTATGGTTAAGATAGGTATAATTTCTATTAATTTTAAAGATTATAGGATAAGAATGAATTCAAAGATTATAGATTATTTTATAGAGATAACAAAAATACCTCATTGTAGCAAAGATACTTCTAAACTTAGAGATTTTTTAGTAGAGTTTGCAAAGAAGAGAGATTATAATGTAGAGTTGGATAGTGATAATATTTTAATATCAAAAGGTTCTCCTAAAATCATACTTCAAGCCCATTATGATATGGTTTGTATGGGTAAAGCTCCCAATATTCAAACATTTATAGATGGTGATTTATTAAAGGCAAAAGAGTCCTCTTTGGGTGCTGATAATGGTATTGCTATTGCTATGATGATGGAGTTAATGGATAAGGGTATAGAGTGTGAATATTTGCTAACAAATGATGAAGAGATAGGATTAATTGGTGCAAAAGCATTAAATTTTAAGTTTAAATCTAATTATATGTTAAATCTTGATAGTGAAGATGAGGGTGAAGTATATATTGGTTGTGCAGGGGGAGAGGATATTAAAGCCTCTTATAATTATGAGAGTAACCAAATAGTAAATCATAATATATATGAACTCTCTATAAATAATTTAGATGGAGGACACTCTGGAGTAGATATTGATAAAAATATTCCCTCAGCTATTAAGCTTTTAGTTGAGTATCTAAAGAGTATTGATTTTAAACTTATAAGCTTTGATGGAGGTGAGCGAAGAAACTCAATTCCCTCTAATGCAAAAGCAGTTATTCAAACTAATAATAAGCTATTAAAAGATGAGTTAATCAATATAAAAAAGATTAATGGAGAGTTTAAAACCATAGATAATACTCTTATAGATATTTTAGATAAAATTCATCATGGAGTGGTAGATTATGATAATGAGTTTAATATTCCAAACTCTAGTATCAATTTAGCCATAGTCCATTCAGATTATAAATCATCTACAATTGAGATTACTACAAGGGCTATGAGTAGTAAATCATTAGAAGCCGTATCTAATAGTGCCATTAAAATATTACAAGAGTATAATTATAGATATCAAATAGAAGATAATTATCCTGCTTGGCAACCCAAAATTGATAACTTCTCAAGATTAGTTGATAAAAGAATGAGAGATGAATTTGGAGAGAGTAAATTCAAAGCAATTCATGCAGGTTTAGAGTGTGGAGTAATCTCCAATTTATATCCTCATCTATCATTTGCATCAATTGGACCAACTATTAGATACCCACACTCCAAAAATGAGGAGCTTAAAATCTCATCTGTGAATAAGATTTTTCAAGTCGTATTAAATGTAATTAATGATATTTAAACTATATCTTTTAATTTTAATATCTACAATCTCTATCTCTGCAAATAGCAGAATTGTAGCCCTCTCACCTGTAATAAATGAGATTATTTATGCACTCCAAAGAGATGATTTAATAGTAGGAAATACAGAATATTCTAAATACCCAAAAGCATCAAAAGATAAATATAAAGTGGGTGGATTTTTTGATGTATCATTAGAAAAAATATTATATACTAAACCATCTCTTGTAATTATGCAACCAAATAATATTAAACTCTCTAAGAGACTTAAATTATTTGGGATAAAAAGCCAAATAATAAAAATAAATTCACTCCAAGATATAAAAGAGAGTATATTAAAAATAGGGCAAATAGTAGATAATAGTATCAAAGCTAAAGAGATAGTAAAAAATATAGATAAAGCCCTAGATAGTATTAAAAATATTAAAAAAGATAAAAAGATATTAATTGTAATAGGTGAGTATAAAAATCTGATAAAAGGTATATTTGTAGTAGGTAAGAATCTATATCTAAATGATATTATAATCTCAAGTGGCAATCAAAATGCCTTTAAATCTTCAAGAGTTGGACAACCTATTTTAAATTTAGAGAGTATAATATTCTCAAATCCAGATATTATTATAATTCTTGCACATAATCATAAATTAACCCTATCACAAATCAAAGCACCTTGGCAAAAATTACCTATAAATGCCTCCAAAAATAATAATATATTTATTATAGAAGAGGAGTATGCAGGAATACCAAGTGATAGATTAGTACTATTTTTGAGAGATTTCAAAAATATATTAAAAAAAAGTAGATAATTAAACTAAAATTTAATTATATATAGATATAATTCTCTTCTATTTATCACGCGTCAGTGGTGGAACGGTAGACACGCTACCTTGAGGGGGTAGTGCCTTACGGGTGTGGAGGTTCAAATCCTCTCTGACGCACCATTTTATCTTATTAAATAAAAAACTCTTATTCATATAATAGAGTTTTAAAACTCTACTATATATTTAAATATTTTTATCTCTCTATTAATCTTTTGTTTGTTGCTTGAATTGGACGATTGTTAGTTCCATGAACTGCTTTTGAGAATTTCTCAACTTGCTCATTTGATACTGTAAGTTTTTTAGATAATACCATCCATTTTACACCTTCTGAACATGGTGGAGTAGTCAATGAACCATTAAACTTATAAAATTCATTTTTTGTTGGGATTAAATCCATAATATTTTTAGCTATATTCTTTAACTCATTTTCATCTCCACTATTCATTGGCATATTATTCCAAAGAGCTTGAATTGTTTTATTAGCTTTACCTTTTTCAAATAATACACTAATTACAGCTAACTCACCATCCATAGAGGCATGAACAAAGTGTGCTTCAAGAGGGAAACTTTTGCCATTAATATGATTTTCACTCGGTGTATGGAAATGGAACTGTTTTAGTGCATACTCTTTACCACCAATTAAAATATAACTACCCTCATTTACATTAACTTGAACAGTATGCCCATTATTAACAATATTTTTAGGTGTTGTAGTATAATGAAATGATATTGCTTTTAATTTTGTATCTTTTGCATTAGTAATATTAATTGGAGATTGCTGTTTTCCTAATGAACACATTTTATACTCTGCTTTTAAATCCCCCCAATGACTAGGTGAATATTCTCCTCTATAACCCCAATGAGCCTTATGCTCCTCATGATGAGTAGGTATAGATACACAAGAGCTAAGTAATAGTGTAGATAAGATAGCTATCGTTGTTTTCTTCATAAAAATCCTTATATAATAAAATTGTTATTATTGTACATCAGTTATTATTTAATTATATTTAAAATTTAAATATATTTTAATCAAAATTAATTATGTTTTATATAAATATTTATAATATATTAATTTATAATTGGAATTTGATATATTTAGCTGTATAATAATTAAAAAGTAGGTAAATATGAAAAAATTAATTACAATTATTGGTAATGGTAATATGGCACTCTCAATTGCTAAAGGGCTTCAAAAAGATTATGATTTAGAGGTTATTGGTAGAAGTATTGATAAGCTTGATAAATTTGAATTAAATCTTGATATTAAAATCCAAAAAAAGTTATTAAAAGATTTTGATATTACTAATAAAGATATAATTTTATCTGTCAAACCATATAATATATTAGAGGTAGGAGAGATAGTTAAAGGAGAGGCAACTGTAATATATTCAGTTTTAGCAGGGACAACTATTGAGACTCTATCAAATAATATAAATGCTAAACACTATATAAGAACTATGCCAAATTTAGGTGCTAGTGTAGGAGAGTCTATGACTACAATCACAGGAGATATTACTTATAAAGATGAAGCAGAAAAACTTTTTAATGCAATTGGGACTACAAGATGGCTTGATACTCAAAAAGAGTTAGATATAGCTACGGCATTAGCAGGAAGTGGTCCAGCATACTTAACTCTTATAGCAGAAGCCCTAGCAGATGGAGCAGTAAAAGAGGGATTAAAAAGAGATGATGCTATGGCAGTTATGAGAGGATTATTTAAAGGGTTTGGAGAGTTAATTCAAACTCAACACCCTGCTATTATCAAAGATGCTGTAATGAGTCCAGCAGGTACAACTGCTTATGGATATGGAGCGTTAGAAGATGGTGCAGTAAGAGGTTCTTGTATTAATGCTATAACAAAAGCATATAATAGAGCAAAAGAACTCTCCTAAAAATGGTGGATTTTATCCACCAAAATGTTTTTTCTAAAGTATTGTAGGATTTATTCTCTCATTTACCTTGATTGTCTCTATATCTCTCTCTTTTTCAATAATCTTCCCAACCAAATCAATATCACTTAAATTAGAATTATTACTAAATATATAATAACCAATAGATAATTTTTTGATAAACTTCAATGAATAGGTTAATTCAAACTCTTTTATATCAATTCTATTTGAATTAAATTTAACAATAATTCCAACTTTATTATTATTACGATATTTATTAATAGGTATTGAAATATTACGAATAGTACCACCATCTTTAATCTTCTTAATAATATACTCATCTGAAAAAGATAGAACAATCACTACTAATATTAAAACTGCTTTTCTAATCATTTTATAGCCTTGATTTTTAATTTAACTCGCTTCTATACTACTATATTTTAGCTTATAAATTATATAATATTAAAAATAATAAGTGGAGTGTATCTTATGGTTAATATAGATGTAGGTTTTTCAATGTGGTTAGACTTTATAGAGAGAGATTTTTTGAAAAAAGATTTTAAAACTCTTATAGAAAAAGATATTATCAATGGTGCGACAAGTAACCCTGCTATATTTGCATCTGCTATAATAACTTCTAAAGCATATCAAGAGCAGTTAGAGTTATTAAAAGAGTTAAATCCAAAAGATAAATATGAAGCTCTAGCAATAGAAGATATTAAAAATGGTGCTATTGCATTAAGAGAAACTTATGATAGTTATAATGATGGTTATATATCTATTGAGATTGACCCATTTTTAAGTAATGACACTAAAGGCTCATTAGATGAAGCTAGGCGACTATTTAGAGCAATAGATGAACCAAATGTAATGATTAAAGTTCCTGCCACAGAGGCTGGATATGAAGTTATGGGAACTTTAATTCAAGAGGGTATTAGTGTAAATGCTACTTTAGTATTCTCACCTACTCAAGCTCAAAAATGTTTAGAGGTAATGAGTAATGCTATGAGAATATATGATAATTCAGGTGGTGGTAGAGTAGAGGCTGTAATTAGTGTGTTTGTAAGTAGATTTGATAGACTTATGGATAACCAACTAGAAGATAAGGCAAAACTAGGGATTATGAATGCCTCTAAAATATATAATTTAATTCAAAAAAAACACTCTCCTGCAATCAAAACTCTATTTGCTAGTACAGGAGTAAAAGGTGATAGTTTGCCACAAGAGTATTATATAAATGAACTCTATGCGCCTCATAGTATAAATACAGCACCACTTAATACAATAGAGGCATTTATTAATAGTAATCCTTCACAAAAACCAAAACTTCCAATGAGTGAAGATGATATAAATGAATATTTTAATAATTTAAAAGATAAAGGGGTAGATATGGATAGTATATATAATAAATTATTTAATGAGGGCTTAAAAGCTTTTGAAATATCTTTTAAAGATATGTTAGAGAGTTTAAAATAATGCATGAGAGTCAAGAGAAATTAGAACTCTATCTAAAGAGTTTGGAATCAAATGGTGGAAGTGATTTACATATTAAATCAGGTACAGTTGTAAGACTTAGAATTAGTGGAGATTTACGAAAACTTGGTAAAGAGATAATGACTACTAAAGATATTGATAAAATGTGTCAAGAGATTTTATTACCTAAACAGTATCAAGACCTTCAAGAGAACCGTTCAATTGACTTCACTTATGTAATGGGTGCAAAAAGAAAAAGATTTCGTGCTAATATATTTTTTCAAACAGATGGTATGAGTTGTGTATTTAGAATTATTCCTGTAAAAATTATGACAATGGAAGAGTTAAATTTACCAAAAGCATTAGACCATTTTACTAAATTAAAAAGAGGACTTGTAACAGTAACAGGAATTACAGGAAGTGGTAAATCAACAACTCTTGCAGCGATGATTGATAGAATCAATAGGACTCAAAAAAAGCATATTATTACTGTTGAAGACCCTATTGAGTTTGTTCATAAAGATAGAGAGTGTCTTATTAATCAAAGAGGTGTAGGACAAGATACCCTATCATTTGCCGATGCCCTAAGAGGTGCATTGAGGGAAGACCCTGATATTATATTAGTTGGAGAGATGAGAGATTTAGAAACTATTGAGATGGGACTTCACGCAGCAGATACAGGACACTTAGTATTCTCTACTCTTCATACCAAGAATGCAGAAGAGACAATAGAGAGAATTATTGGTGCTTTTGATAAAGATGAACAAGCTCGTATTCGTGGAGCATTATCAAATACACTGGAGGGAGTTGTAGCACAAAGACTTATCAAAACAAAAGATGGAGGAAGAGCTGCTTGTATTGAAATTTTAATTAGAACAGGTAGAGTAGCTCAACTTATTGCAGAGAGTAGAGATGAGGAGATTACAGATACTCTAGCAGAGGGTAAAGAGACTTATGGTACCCAAACATTTGATCAAGCAATTTTAGATTTATATAATGCTGGTAGAGTAACAAAAGAGGAAGCACTATCTAATGCAACAAACCCTGGGGATATGAAACTTATGATGAGTGGTGTAGGTGCAGGAAGCACTGAAGTAGAAGTTGATTTAGATGATGCATTTGATATGAAAGAGGAAGATTAAAGGTTTGATAAATTAATGGTGAGTTAAAAAAACTCACCATAATAATAGATATTACTCTACTCTATCAAAATCTCTAGCAAATCCCTCTAAATCTTTTTTCTTCAAATCACCTCTATATATAATATTATCAACTGAAATATTATCATCATTTAAAACTTTAGGCACAAGGTCAGCATTTTCTAACTTTTCCATATGTTCATTTAGTTCATCTTCACTATATGCCATTTGCATCTCAGCAGACATAATATTAGGAATTGCCTCTATCTCTCTAAGTTTTGCAAGTTCTTCTTGTACTCCCTCACCCTCTATGGTGATAATTACTCTCCCTTTTTCATCATGAAGATGATAATCACACGCTGGAGACTCTTTTAATGCCTTAACTACACCATCTAAATATTTTGGCAAAGTTTGTACTACTATACTTGATATATTCACTTTTTTTCCTTCTATTTTAATTTCCAATAATTTATCTCATTACTATCATTTGCTGTAAAAAGTTCATTTTCATTGATAAATAAGATTACACTAATTGTAGCTTTATGATGACCTAATTTATATAATTGACTCCTGCTTCTTGTATCAAAGAGAGTAATATTATTATTCTCATCACTTGCAAAAGCACCTATATATCCACTGGGACTAAGCCCTGCACTATATATTAAAAAACTTCCATTTTTATAATAGGCAATTTTACCATCAGTAGAGTATATTGCACATCTTCTATCTTGTCCTGCCGTGATAACTAATCCTTGTTTATAATCCACTTGAAAGACATTATCAACATTTTGACCTTTAAGCTCTTTTATAATTTTTCCATTCTTTACAGCAACAATTTTTAAATCTCCACTCTCATCGGCAACAACTACTCTATCTTTTTTCTCATTAAGTGCAAAATTAGAGAACTTTGATGCAGAAATTTGCTCTCGATAAATAGCTTTAGAGTTTGGAATATTATATAAAATTAACTCATTACTAAGTAGTGCAATTAGTAGGTTATCTTTATTGATAAATTTTGCTTTACTAATTGTATATGATTGATTTGTAGATATTATCTCATTTAATTTATCATCTTGAAATATATGAACTCTTCTATATCCCATTCTTCCTTGTGATACTATCATAATCTTATTATCAACTATATCAACAGAGTAGATTTTAGATGCTACTTTATCACCTATAAAATCTTTTATTTTTGGTACTTCAATAGTTTGAATTAATTTTTGAGAAGATGTATCATAAATATCTACTTTACCCTCAGCAGTAGCAGAGTATAATTTAGAGTTTTTATAAACTAAATCTGTTACCCCTCCACTACCCTTATATATAAAAGTAGGTTCAATAGCATTAAGCCCTGTAACAAAAGCTAATAGTAAAAGTAATCTATTAATTATTTGGATTGAACTCATAACTATCCTCTTTACCATTGATTTTATCTATCTCATCTTGATACTTCTCTTGTAATATTGCCATCTTCTCTTGTAGGTCTTGAATACTTGCAGGGCTTAACTTTTTATCTCTTACCCACTCTACCTCAATATCTCCACCATATTCACCACCTAACTCTTCTATATTTTTAGCATACTCATCTAAATCTTTACATACTACTTCACTCTCTTCTAGCGTGTCAATTAAACGAATAAACCAACCACCTAATCCATCTGGTTCTACTTGTGATATAAATTTTACTGCCATCTTTTTTCCTTATCTACTGATTTTAATCGCCTCTACGGGACATTTAGATATACAAAAACCACAACTTGTACACTTATTACTAATAATTTCAGGACGAAAAAGTCCAATAAAATTAATAGCATTATCAAGACATGGCTCTTTACAACTAAAACACATTGTATTATGCCAACTTAAACACTTTAATATATCTATCTCTATTTTAGCATTAATATTAGCAATATTCTCTATTTTCAACAAATCCGTTGGACAAATTTCTGCACACTCATCACAATATGTACAACCACTCTTACTCAAATCAAGTTCAACCGTATCATCACTTGAGAGTTTAATTATCTGTTCTTCACAAATATTAATACAAGGCTTATCTATGCACTCTATACAATATTTATGAAAATCATCTTCATCTTTATAATATGGTGGTCTTATAATTATCTTATCTTCTTCTTTAAAAGATGATGTAAGAGAGCTAAAAAGCTCCCTTCTATCTATCTTTTTTGTAATTTCTTCTGCCACTATTCATGACCTAATGGTTTACCAGCAGGAGAATTCTTATTCTCTAAATCTTTTTTAGTTACCACAGAGTTACCCTCACCAACAGTTGCTAAGTCATCAGTCATATGGTCATACCAAGAAGATGCACTTTTACCATTCTTTTCAGAGAAACCACCCTCAAATGTGTTAGATACAGCCAAATCTCCTCTTGATTGTGGTGCATGACATTGTGAACAGTTAAATCTTGCCATTGATAATTTATCACTTGGCTTAGAGATAGATACCTCATTTTTTAAGTTATCAATCGCTTTTTCAAACTTTTTACCATCAAATTTATGTTTTGGTCTAAAGTTTGTAAAGTGAGATTTTGGAATTGGAGTTGCATTCATTGTTTTAGCAACATCTGGCATATGACAAGATATACACTGATTATTCCCTGCTTTAATAGGTAATAAACCCTCAACAGAGTGTGGAATCATCGGTGGTGCATCTTGAAATGCTCTTGCTAATCTTTGAGATGTTCCAGGAGCATCTGAACCATAATTAGTTTTCATAGGCTTTGTATCAGCTTTTTCATCATAAATATCTGTTTTTCTAAGTCCTAAAACATTCTCTGTAACTACTTTTTTATTACCAAGGTCATCTTTTGATAATCTCTCTGGTGTATCTACTTTTTCATTAATATCTACTACATCCCCACTATATAATGCAGGAGCAAGAAGTGCAACTAATGCAATTGTTTTTATAACTTTTACCATTTTTGTTTCCCCCTATTTTTTACTATTTTTTATATAACTTTTAATACCAAATTCAAGTGCATTATCATCACAAACATCAATACAACGCCCACAATTAGTACACTCTCCATCAAGTACCATAATACTCTCTTTGTTTATCATATGTAATACATGATTTTCAGGACAGACAATCTTACACTTCATACAGTTTGTACAAGCATTATGATTATGACTTACCCGAATTAAACTCTTTTTTCCAATTAGTGAATAGGTTGCACCCAAAGGACATAAATGCCCACACCAACCATTTTTAACACCAAACAAATCAAATAGAAATATCGCCAAAATTACTGAAATTCCAGCACCAAAACCAAATATAATTCCTCTTTGCATTATTGTGATAGGGCTTAATACCTCAAAGGCAGAAATTCCAACCACAGCAGAAACAATAATACCCAAAACCATTATCCAGTATCGTGTATTTCGTCTCAAAAATCTATAATTGACCTCTTCTTTATCAAGATTAAGTTTTCGTCTTAGCCAATTTGCTAAATCTGTTACCATATTAATAGGACAGACCCAACTACAAAAAGCTCTTCCACCAACTATCATATAAAAGAGTATAATAATTCCTGCACCCACAAATACATCAGCACCCAAAACAAATCCTGTTGCTAACACTTGAAGTGTGGTATAAGGGTCTGCTAAAGGAATAATCCCAAAGAGTAGAGATGAACCAAATGTTCCAGCTAACATCTTCCAACCATAAGCATTTGCACCAAAATATAAAAATAAAATTACTACTTGTGTTACTCTTCTTAGGAGTAGATATTTAATATTTTTCATTAGTATAAATCTCCTGAGTTAAGATAATCAGATGAACTTTGTTTGCTCAATTCTGTTGTAGTCTCCTCTGCTTTTGCATTTTTTACACGCTTATCGTCGTTTTTATCCCAACCTTTAATATAATGGTCTCCTGCTTTCCCTTTTGCCACATCATTTGGTAATACAAATATAGCAGGTTTTTCAGTTACACAAGCCTTCTCACATAATCCACAACCAGTACAGACATCATCATGAACAATAGGAAGTAAAAAGGCATGTTTCCCAGTCCTATCATTTTCTTGATACTCTATTGTAATTGCTTTATCTAATAGAGGACAAGCACGATAACAGGCATCGCACTGAATTCCCCAAAAGGCTATACAAGACTCTTTATGTACTACTGCTAATCCCATTCTTGCTCTATTAATATCCAACTCTTTATCTTTATTTAAAAGAGTTTTTATATCTAATGCTTCAGATGGACAAACAGGAACACAAGGAATATCATCACACATATAACAAGGAACTTCTGTTGGAGTAAAGAAAGGAGTACCAATTAACTTATGGTCTCCCCCTTTTGCCATCTTTAGAGTCCCCTCTTTTGCTTCACCACTCTCTCTATCTATATTTGTATCTCTATTTCTACAAGCCTCTGCACACAAACCACACTTAATACAAGCAGTTAAAAAATCACTCTCTTTAATTGCCCCAGGTGGTCTTAGTATTAATGGTGATGCTTTTACCTCATCACTATAACCACTCCACAACAAACCACCAAGAGCTGTTAAACCTACGCTTTGAAGGGTCGTCGTCATAAACTTTCGTCTGTTGTTGTTGGAGTTAGCCATCAATTATACTTTAGAAATTTTAACAGCACACTTTTTATAATCAGTCTGCTTTGACATTGGACAAGTAGCATCAAGACATACTTTGTTGATAAATACTTTCTCATCAAACCAAGGAACAAATACAAGTCCTCTTGCCGGTCTATTTCTACCACGAGTCTCAACTCTTGCTTTAACTTTACCTCTACGAGACTCAACCCAACATAAAGCACCTCTTTTAAGACCTTTTTTCTTAGCATCTTCTGGGTGCATATAACATAATGCTTCAGGAACTGCTCTATATAATTCAGGAACTCTCATAGTCATTGTACCAGAGTGCCAATGCTCAAGAACTCTACCTGTACATAACCAAGTATCATAAGTTTCATCTGGCATTTCTGGTGGATCCATATATGGTCTAGCAAATATCTTAGCTTTATTTGGAAGAGCTTTTTTACCTAATTTTTTATCAGGAGCAGTTAAACTACCTTGTAAAAGATTTTTAGCAAGTTTTCCATAGAATGCGTGAGTATTATTTGTACCTGCTACTTTAACAGCTTTTGCTGCATATGGATCATATTTAACATTAAATCTCCACTGTGTCTCTTTACCATCAACAACTGGCCATTTAAGTCCTCTAACTTTATGGTACATATCAAATGGTGCAAGGTCATGCCCACGCCCTCTACCAAATGCTGCATACTCTTCAAATAGATATTTATGAATAAAGAAGCCATAACCTTTGAATACTTTACCATCACTTCCTTTAACATTTCTGCTATCACCTAAACATTCAGAGTTATCATACCCTTTTTGAATTGGATCATTTTGGTCAAGTTTATATGCTCTTGCTATTTTATTATTAAAGAGAATATCAAACATAGTTGTATCTTCACTATAACCCATAGCTTTTGCTTTTGCAATTACATCTGGAAGTGGTTTTTTTCTTGGTCCGCTTGGTTTTTGCTCACCCCAAAGATCTTTAACTGTAAATCTTTTAGAGAACTCTACCCACTGCCATGTATCAGACATCGCCTCACCTACTGGTAAAACTTGTTGTCTCCAATGTTGTGTTCTTCTCTCTGCATTTCCATAAGCACCCCACTTTTCATAAATCATTGCTGATGGTAAAACAAGGTCAGAAACTTTTGCTGAAATACCTGGGTATCCATCAGATGTAACAATAAAGTTATCCATCTCTCTAGCTGCTTTAATCCAGTGAGTAGCAGATGCACTATCTTGATAAGGGTTACAAACATTTACCCATGCAAACTTAACAAGTCCATCTTCAATATCTCTATGAATTTTCATAATATGTTGCTTACCAACACCATTAAGTGTTCCCTCTGGAATCATCCATTTTTTCTCTGCAATTGCTCTATGTTTAGGGTTTTTAACCATTAAATCGGCAGGAAGTCTGTGTGTAAATGTACCAACCTCTCTAGCAGTACCACAAGCAGATGGTTGTCCTGTAAGTGAGAACGCTCCAGAACCTGGTTTAGCTTGTTTATTAAGCATAAAGTGAACATTATATGAAAGTGTATTTACCCAAGTACCTCTAGTGTGTTGGTTCATACCCATTGTCCAGAAACTTACTACTTTTCTATCTTTTTCAATATATAGGTCAGCCAATTGTTGAAGTTTTTTCTTAAATACTTCAATATCTTCATCAGGGTCACCTTTTACAATCTTAGCTGTATAATCAAGTGTGTATGGTTCTAATGATTTTTTATAATCTTCAAAAGAGATATGCCAGTGCTTAAGAGTACCAGCTGTATTTTTCATAGTATCACCCTCTTTATAGCCATAAGGCTCTAGTGCAGGTGCCTCTTTAGCAGATACTTTTTTCTCCATCTCTTTACTAATAGTTTGCATTTCAAGCTTAGAGTATTTACCATCTTTTAATGATTTTTCACCAGCTCTTCTCATACCATAACCGATATTAACAGGACCAGCAGTAAATACCATATTTTTATTTACAAAATCCCAATCAATAATATCCTCTTTACCACCACCTTTTTTGTCTCTCATAACAATCTCTCTTGCAACATAGTTCCAAAGTGCAAGGTCAGTATTTGGAGAGAAAAGGATTTCAGTATCAGCAATATCAGAAGTTCTATGAGTATATGTCTGAATAGATATAACTTTTACTCTATCTGGGTCTGATAATTTTCTATCAGTAACACGAGACCATAAAATTGGGTGCATCTCTGCCATATTTGAACCCCAAGATACAATAGTATCAGTTAACTCAATATCATCATAACAACCACTAGGCTCATCAATACCAAATGTTTGATAGAAACCAACAACAGCCGAAGCCATACAGTGTCTAGCATTAGGGTCAATAGCATTTGAACGGAAACCAGCTTTCATCATCTTTTGAGCTGCATAACCTTCCATAACTGTATATTGCCCAGAAGCAAATACTGCTACACCCTCAGGACCACTCTCTTTAAGTGCTTTTTTAGCATGTTTTTCCATCTCATCAAAAGCTCTCTTCCATGATACAGGTTTAAAGTTTCCTTTTTTATCAAACTCACCTTTATCATTCATTCTTAAAAGTGGTTGCTTAAGTCTATCTGCACCATACATAATTTTAGCATTAAAGTAACCCTTAATACAGTTAAGTCCTCTATTTACAGGAGCTGCTGGGTCTCCTTTAACTGCTACAATTTTACCATCCTTAGTAGCCATCATAATACCACAACCAGTACCACAGAATCTACATGCTGCCTTATCCCATCTCCAATCTTTTTGAGCCTCATTTGCTGAAGCCTCCAAACTTGATGGAACACTCATACCAACAGCTGCTGCTGCTGAAGCTGCTGCTGAACTCTTTAAGAAATCTCTTCTTGAAAGTGCCATATTTCTCTCCTTTTGAATATAGTAACATCATAGTTTATCACTTTAAAACTAAGGTTTTCTTGATATATATCAATATTTTATTAGAAATATAAGCTCTACATTTTATACGAGAATGTTTGAAACATATTTAAAGATAATTTTAGATATAATATCTACTAATTTTAAAGTTTCTAAAGGATTTTTATGGACATCTTATCTAATGATAATATAGATGATATATTAATAGAGGATAGTATTAAGGGTAGTTATCTTGATTATTCAATGAGTGTAATTATAGGTAGGGCATTACCTGATGCTAGAGATGGACTAAAGCCAGTCCATAGACGAATTCTTTATGCTATGAGCGACCTTAATCTTTCATTTAGAAGTCCTTATAAGAAGTCTGCTAGGATTGTTGGGGATTGTTTGGTTGCTGGTTCGTTGGTTTCAACTACAAGAGGGCTTGTAGCTATTGAAGATGTAGAGGTAGGTGATAAGGTATATACTCAAAAAGGTATCAAGAGTGTTACAGAACTCTTTTATCAACCAGAACAACCTCTTCTAAAAGTTACACCTCAAATTAATATTTTTGAAAACAGAGTAACTTTTGGGCATAAATTTAAAACTTTTAATAGTGATTTGAAATATGAGTTTAAAGAGTCAAAAGATTTAACAACAGATGATTATCTTATAATGCAACCATCTCTTATGGATATGAAAGATAAATATTCTAAGGGTGAGACTTATGCTTTGGGTATGTTTTTGTCTGATGGGAATATTGATAGAAGTAGAGATTTAAATTATCTTAATTTTTCAAATAATGATAAAAATATTCTTGAGTATATAAAATCAATATTTAAAACAGATTCTAAAATTACACATAATAATAGTACAAATATATTAAAAATTTCAAGTAAAAAGAAATCTAAAAAGTTTTTAGATAAATTTGATATATCCAATAAATATAGTCATAATATAGATATAAATTCAACTATAATGAATTTTTCAAATAAATCTCTATTATCATTTGTAAGTGGATTTATTGATGGTGATGGATTTATTAGAAAAGATGGAACTAATGAGATAGTTTTAACCTCTGTATCTCATAAATTTCTACGAAAATTGGGAATACTGTTATTTGATAGATTTGGAGTAGTCTCTAATATTATTAAGGCAAGTAATAAAGGTGATACTCATATATTTAATGATAAAGAAATTAATTGTAATTATGATTGCTTTAATCTCACATTTACAGGTTCAAATGCCTATTTCTTTAGAGATAAACTTACACTTTTAAACCAAAAGAAAAAAGAGAGATTAGAGAGTTTTAGAGTTTCAAACTCTCCTACTCTTACAAGTTATTTACCATATTTTGCCAAAAAAGTATTTACCATATTTTCAGAAAGACATCTTGGGGCTGGTTGGTACAAAGGTGAAGATGGCAAAAAGTTTAGATTGGGTATTAAATATAAAAATGGCAAGAAAATAAGATATGCAAAAGAGTTAGCAGATAATATTAAATTATACTCTGATAGTATAGAAGAGCTTAATATTCTGGAAAAATTAAAAAGATTAGATAGAAAACTATATGAACATCTTAAATATATTGTAGATAATAAGATAAGATTTATCAAAGTCAAAAAAGTCAAAAAGATTAAAGATGAGATAACTTATGACTTTACAGTAGAAGATGTTCATGAGTTTTTTGTTAATGGAAGTATTAGCTTGAATTGCATCGGGAAATACCACCCACACGGTGATAATTCAGTATATGATGCACTTGTAAGAATGGCTCAAGATTTTTCTATGAGAATACCTCTTGTTGATGGGCAGGGGAACTTTGGTTCTATTGATGGTGATAATGCGGCAGCGATGAGATATTGTGTAACAGGTGATACAAGAGTTAAAACTAATAAGGGTTTAGTTGCTATAAAAGATTTAGTACCAAATAGTGAGCTTAATAGTGATAATGATTTGAATATTAAAGTTTTATCTATGGGTAAAAATATTCATAATTCGTCAAAGTTTTTTAATTCAGGGGAACATGATATTTATAAGCTTACAACAAAAGAGGGTTATAGTGTGAGTGGTAGTGCAAATCATCCTGTTTTGACTTTGAGTAAAAATGAGAATGGTAAGCCTATTTATAGTTGGAAAAGACTTGATGCTATATCTAGTGAGGATAAGATAGTAATTGATAGAAGTGAGAAAGCTTTAAATGATAGAGATATTAATGCAAAAGAGAGAAATTTTGCTATTATAACAGGTTGTTTGGTATCAGAAGGATTTGTTAGTGAGAATAGAGTAGGATTTAATAACAGTGATAAAAATTATTTTAATGATTTTATTGATGCTTGGAAGAGTGAAATTGGAGAGAGTTTTTATACATATAGTAGAATTTTACCATCAGGAAAAACTATATATGAATTTGATGTAGAGTTAGCTCACTCAAAAGATAGAGATAAGATACTTAATTCTAATATTTATATACAGATGCAAGGGTTAAAATCAAAAGATAAAAGAGTACCAGAAGCGATATTCTCATTGCCAAAAGAGGCTCAAAAGATTTTCTTACAATATCTATTTGAGGGTGATGGAAGCTTTTCTAAATTAGAAAAAAATACAATTATAGTCCAATATTCAACAATTAGTCCAAAATTAGCTCAAGATTTACAAATACTACTATTAGAATTTGGAATTGTTGGAAAAATTGGAAAAATGAAAGCTAGAGATGAGCTAAAAATATATTTAAGTGGATTTAGAAATATTAAAAAATTCTATGAGAATATTGGATTTATAGCAAATAAAAAACTAAATTTCAATCAAGTTGTAGAAAATGAAATTATAAGAAGAGAAGATAAAAAAGGTTCACTTACTAAAGATTATATTCCTTATATTAGTGATTATATTAGAAGTATTACAAATAGTATATATCTTAAACGAAATAATTTTGATAGATATGAGAGAATAAACAGTAATTTAGAACAGATTTTAAATGAGATAAAACTTTCATCATTGCAAAAAGAGTTTTTAGAATTTGTGGATAATAATTATTATTATTCCTCTGTTCAAAGTTGTGAAAAAACAGGAGAAAAAGATGTAGTATATTCTATTAAAGTTGATAGTGATTGTCACTCTTTTGTAGCTAATGGATTAATCAATCATAATACTGAAGCACGAATGAGTAAGGTAGCAGATGATATATTAGCTGATATTGATAAAGATACTGTTGATTTTGTAGCAAATTATGATGATAGTTTAAGCGAACCAGATGTATTACCATCACGAGTGCCAAATTTACTTGTAAATGGTAGTTCAGGGATTGCTGTGGGAATGGCTACTAATATTCCTCCTCATAGATTAGATGAGATAATTGATGCTCATATATTTAGACTTGATAACCCTAACTCTTGTATAGAGGATATATTGAGTATTATCAAAGGTCCAGATTTTCCAACTGCTGGTATTATTTTTGGTAAAAAGGGTATTCAAGATGCTTATAGCACAGGGCGAGGGCGAATTAAAATAAGAGCTAAAACTCATCTTGAACAAAAAGGTAGTAGAGATATTATTGTAATTGATGAGTTGCCATATCAAGTGAATAAATCAAGACTCATAGAGAGTATTGCACTGCTTGTAAGAGAGAAGCAGATAGAGGGTATTTCAGAGATTAGAGATGAGAGTGATAGAGATGGGATTAGAGTAGTAATTGAACTAAAGCGAGATGCTATGAGTGATATTGTATTAAATCATCTATTTAAATCTACTCAAATGCAAGTTACATTTGGTATTATAATGTTAGCTATTGTCAATAAAGAGCCAAAAGTATTTAATATTTTAGAACTTATTGACCTATTTTTGAGACATCGTAAGACTATTATTATCCGTAGAACTATATTTGAACTAGAAAAAGCAAAAGCAAAAGCTCATATATTAGAGGGTCTTTTAAAAGCTGTTAATAATATCGATAAGATTATAAAAACTATTAGACAATCTAAAGATAGTGATACTGCAAGAGAGATATTAAAAGCAGATTTTAATATATCAACCATTCAAGCAAAATCAATTTTAGAGATGAAACTTAGAAAACTTACAGGATTAGAGGTTGATAATGTCAAAGATGAGTTAGAGGCTCTTAGAGAAGAGATTGATTATCTAAGTGGAATACTTAAAAGTGAAGAGATATTAAATGGTATTATTAGAGATGAATTAGTAGCTGTAAAAACTAAATATACAACTCCACGACTTACAGAAATTGTAGATGATTATGATGATATTGATATAGAGGATTTAATCCCAAATGAACCAATGGTTGTAACAATTACTCATAATGGATATGTAAAACGAATATCTACAAAAGCTTATGAGAAACAGAAAAGAGGTGGTAAAGGTAAAACTGCTGTAACAACTCATGATGATGATTTTATAGAAAAATTCTTTATCTCAAATACTCATGATACACTTCTATTTATTACAAATCTTGGACAACTATACTGGCTAAAAGTTTATCGTATTCCAGAGGGTAGTAGAATTGCAAAAGGAAAAGCAGTTGTAAATCTACTTCAACTTCAAGAGAATGAAAAAATTATGGCAATTATTCCAACAAGTGATTTTGCAGAGGATAAATCTCTTGTATTCTTTACTAAAAATGGTACAGTCAAAAGAACTACTCTAAGTGAATTTAAAAATGTAAGAGTCAAAGGTGTAAGAGGAATTGTCTTAGAAGATGGCGATGAGATTGTAAAAGCTGATATTGCACTTCCACAATCTAAGTATCTAATGATATTTACTTCAGCAGGGCAAGTGATTAGATTTGATATAGAAAAGACTAGAAATCAAGGACGAAGTACCAAAGGTGTAAGAGGTATTAAGTTTAAAAAAGAGGGTGATTTTGTAGTAGATGCTGATGTAATTGATAATGAAGAGCAAGAGATATTAACTGTAAGTGAAAAAGGTATTGGAAAACGAACAGAGGTAGAGGCATATAGACTTACAAACCGTGCAGGAAGTGGAGTAATCTCTATGAAATTATCAAATAGAACTGGTAAAAAAGTGATTGGAAATGTGATTGTAGATGATAATGAAGATTTAATGGCACTTACAAGTTCTGGTAAGATGATACGAGTAGATATGCAGACTATTAGAAAAGCAGGTAGAAATACAAGTGGAGTAACCATAGTAAATGTAGAAAAAGATGAACAAGTAGTAAATATCGCAAAATGTCCTAAGAGAGAGATAGATAAAGATATAATAGAGGAAGAGAAATCTATTAATGAGTAGATAGGTAAAGCTAAAATTTAGCTTTACCCCCAAAAAAATATATTTATTCAAAAATTTTCTTTACAACCTCATCATGCGAGTGCATTCCATCAGCAAAATCTCTATTTTTAAAATTATAAATATGAGGATTATATGAACCTTTTAGCTCAATATTCATCTCTTTTGCAAACTTTTTTAGATACTTCTCTACTATATCAATATATCTATACTTTCTATTTTTAGATAATATATCATAGCTTATTGGATTATATGGTGGGAGATAAAATATTATATTTACACCTCTTGATTTAAGATACTTTATAAAATCTTCAAAGAGTTTAATATTACTTAGTTTATTATAATTGCTTATTAGATAGACTTTACCTTGTGTATATTTAATTGCTTCTCTTTTTACTCTATCCTCTTTGATATATCTTCTTTTATACTCATAATGTCGTGAACCATCACTCTCTTTTATTGTATCATCTATATCTATTCTATTTGTAATATAAAATGCTTTTCCACCATTTTTTAATAGAGTTTTAAAGAAGTTAATATTAGCTAGAGTATAATCATAATTAATTAACTGCTTCCACTTTGTAGTATTGATTTTTACTCTACTCTTTGGCTTTTTATTATATATTTTGGCAATCTCAAAGTTATAATACTCACTTATACTTTGCCACTTATTATGCTCACTATTTTTATTAAATATCCACGGGTCTATTCCTAATATAATTGTTGAGGGCAAGTAACCTTTGATACTCTCATAAGCTCCTATAATAGATATATAATCATTTAAAATTGCTCCCGTTACAGAGTGGTTAAAAAAGTTAATATCTTTTTTATGAGTTACAAATCTTTTTCTAATTTGCAAACTTCTTGATGAACCAATAGCTATAATATCATTTTTGACTTTTAAATTTTTGATTATCAAAGCTTGAAATGCTCTCTCATCATAATTTCTCAATCCTGCTATCATCTTGCCGTTAGTCAAAGCTTTTGCTCCATCTAATAGATAAGATGAGTTTCCAAATATACCCAAACTATCAACTCTATAATTAAATATAGTAATAACTAAGATAATAAAAAAAGTTGAAGTAAGTGAATATTTTATCCATTTAATATCCTGTTTCATAATCAAAACCTAAAGTATAAAAACTCAGAATAACCACTAAGTTTATAAAATGATATAGTAAATGCTATAATAAAAATTAGACTATTAATAAGTGTTGGCTTGAATAGTTTGAGCTGTTGCATAGAGTTTTTAAATAGTAATATTATCATAAATCCACCTATTAACCATAAAATTATAGCTCTATTTGCATCTATATTAGTGATAAATGCACCAAACTCTATATTATACTGCTCTAATATTATTAGTTTATTTTTGAGAAATGAAGGTAATACAACATAATCTAAACTAAACATAGAAGTTAAAACCTTCATTGCATCACTCCACTCTTTTGCTCTAAAAAATATCCAAGCAATATTTATAAAGTTAAATGTAATAAACCAAGATACCCAACTCCATAATTTAAATCCTAATTTACTCCAAGCCCTATGAATAGCTATCGCTACTCCATGCAAAAATCCCCAAAATAGAAATGTCCACCCTGCCCCATGCCAAAGCCCACCAATAACAAATGTAGCCAAAAGATTAATATAAGTCCTAAACTCCCCTCTTCTATTTCCTCCAAGAGGTATATATATATAATCTTTTAAAAACCTACTCAAAGTAATATGCCATCTTCTCCAAAAATCTTGAATATTAATAGCTTTATATGGAGAGTTGAAGTTCATAGGAAGTTTGATATTAAAAAGAAGTGCAATACCAATCGCCATATCTGTATATCCACTAAAATCAAAATATAGTTGAAATGTATATGATAATGATGTAGCCCAAGCTTCAAATAGATTAAGAGTCGTAGCCATATCAAATCCAGAGGTTGCCCAAATAGAGAATGTATCAGCAATTACCACCTTTTTAAATAACCCTATGGAAAATATAAAGAGTCCCACAGATATATTTCTATAATCTTTTATCTTATTTTCATTATTTGCAAATTGAGGCATCATCTCTTTATGATGTACAATTGGTCCTGCTATTAATTGAGGAAAAAATGTAACAAATAGAGAGTAGTTTAAAAAATTATGCTCTTTTATCTCACCTCTATAATTATCAACTAAATAAGATATTTGTTGAAATGTAAAAAAACTAATAGCAAGTGGAAGAAGTAGATGTAGTAATTCTATATTTGTTTTAAATAGTAGATTGAAATTTTCAATAAAGAAATCACTATATTTAAAATAGGCTAGGAGTGATATATTTACTGTTATTGCAAATATTAGGAGAAACTTTTTATTATACTTATAGGTCGGAGTATCCTTACTCCGACTTATTAAATTTACTTTTATTGTGTCGGAGTCGGAGACTACCGACCTACCTAACATATTGCCAATAAAATAATTAAATATCATTGAAAATATTATAATAGGAAGATAAGTTATATTCCACCAACTATAAAAAAATAGACTACTAAAGACTAAAAAAGCTTTACTAGCCTCTATAACTCCTTTGCTATTTAAATAAAAATATATAAAAAATGTTATTGGTAAAAAGGCAAATATAAACTCATAACTATTAAATAACAAAAAGCTATCCTTTTAATTAGATTTCTTAGCTTCTAATGCTAAAACTCTTTTAGAAACCTCTACAAAGTTAATTATATCTTCACCATTTTTAATATCACTTCTACTCTTATAAGCAGCATATCCAGAAGCCATAGGTGTAATATTTTGAGTTGTATAAAATGCCTTTCTAGCATCTATCCACTCTCCACTATTTTTAGCAGTTATCCAAATATTGGCTCTATCTTTCCACTTAATATTCTCCTCTTTAAACCACAACACCATACAACCAATATCATCAAAAACATATTTTTTACCATTATCTGGATTTCTAAGCTGTAATGTATTTCTCCTATCACTTACTACCATCACACATCTAGCACACATATCTCTATCCCAATGAACTTTAAATACTCCATCATCTTTAGAGTTCTCTTGACAAGCTATAAAAAATATAGATATAAAAATCAAAATTAACTTTAATCTCATATCTTACACTTCTCTCTATCTATATCAAATGAGAATAGAATATCTCTACTTTTGGCACTAAGATAATTATATTTTATAGAAATATCTGCCTCTAAAAATCTCTTGGAATCTTTACAAACACCAATCGTTACACCCTCTCTCATACGACTTTTATCCTCTTCTTTAATCGCCTCATCACTTTTAGTACTATTAATCTCAAATGAGTATATCAAAGTTGTATTATTAGCCTCTATATTCAATAATCTTGTATATTTATCTATTCTTTGTGGCAAAGTTTTAGATAACTCTTTGGCACTTAATGCAACAATTTGAATATTTTGCTTTCTCATCTGAGCAGGTGATACATCTTGATTTTTAATAGGTAAATCTTCTGCATTCAAAGCACCTATTAATATTAATAGTGTAAATAGTTTTTTCATTTTTTTCCTTTAATTATAATATATTTTAAGCCAACTTCTCTTGTCCTAATCTATAAAGAGCAAAATCATATTTAATTGGGTCATCTCTATCAAACTCTTTTAACTTATTAGTAAGTTCAATAGATGCCTTCAAATCATAAGTTTTACGATTAAGTAATCCTAATCTAAGGGCTACATTAAATGTATGAGTATCAAGAGGCATAATTAAATCCTTTTTATCTATCTTACTCCATAATCCCAAATCTACATTATCACTTCTCACTAACCATCGCAAATACATAAAATATCTCTTATATGTACCTGCTTGATTTATCTTTTTGGGTAGATTGCCTACCAAAAAATTATATCCATGAGTATCAATAGAGTAAACATCTCTAAAGACTCTTATAAACTCCCAAAGCCCATCTATTATATTATTCTCTTTTTTATATCCATTATAAAATATATTCTCTACACTATCAATATCTTTTAATCTTTTGAGTGCAATAAATAGAGATATTACATCTTGAGACTTTTGAAATCTATAATATTTACTACTCAACTCTTTTTTGATTATATCATCACTCCTATTTAGTAATTCAAAATCAAGAGTATCAAGAAATTTTACAATAGCATTAGCATTTCCATAAGCAAATAGTGCACAAATCAATGATATTGACTCATCTTTGTATCTTGAAGCAACAAGTAGTGGGTCGGGGCGTTCATAAGAGAGTTCATCAATACTGTCTCTTTTTAACACCTCTTTATCTAATCTATCTTTAATATTCATCTCTCTTCATACTCATCTAACATATCTTTTCTTCTACCATCATCTGTAAATTTACTACGAAAATAAGCTCTAATAATTCCAAATGTAATAAGGGCAAAAAGTACCATAGCAATTATATAAAATATATCTCCAATACTCAATTAAAATCCTTTTAGTTTTCTATTATGATAGCATAATTTTATCAACTAAGTGAAGTAGTCCTATAAAGTTCCATAAGTTTTATATAAAACTCCTCTTCACTTTTCTCTTCAATCAATCCATTCCCTGGCATTAATGAGTAGTATAGATTTTGTAAATTATCAAATCTATTTGGATATAAGGCTGATATTATACTAGCACTCACCTCTTTTCTTACTAATATTGTAGGTGGGATTATGCCTGATTGAATAAGTTTCATAATAGAGTTTGAGTGATAATGTACATGGTGGTGTTGTCCGTGTGGGCAGGTTTGAAGACTTACAAGAGAGTTACAAATATCACAATATACAAACTCATCAATAATCTCAATCTCTATATTTTTAAACTTATCAAATATAGTATTTAATCTATTATCATCAAAGTATAATCCTAATCCTGCATGATTTTTACCAACTACAAGTTTATCACAACCATAATTTTGAGCTAACATTGCATCTAATATAAGTTCATTATACTCTGCAAAAATATATGTATTCTCAAATGGTACTACTATTACTTTATTTGATGGCAAATAGTTATCTATAAATCTATTTAGTGCTTTAGCACGAATATCATAATCTAATCCATTTTTTGTAAATGGTTTTCTTAAAAATATTACTAATAAATCACAACTACTAAGTGTTTGTCTAATCATTCTCTCGTGAGCACGATTGAGAGGATTACTTGCCAACATCATTGCTGATACTTTTTTGGCTTTTGTCTTTTTTATCATTTTTGCAACATACTCTTTATTCTTACGAATAATAGGATAAGATACGCTATATTTACCACTTACTGCCATATTTCCAAGTCGTAAAGTGGTATTTTTAACACCTGGGTGGCTTGTATCACTTGTCCCATATATTTGAGATAATCTCTCTTGAGGGTTTATCTCAAATATATCTTCTACCTCTATCTCTCCTACCTCTTTATTATTTGATATAAGAGTAACAACCTCTTTTGGTTTGAGTGATTTTATAATATTTTGATTTTTTTCTCCAATAGGTGCTAGAATAAATGAAAATGGGAATGGGACACCTTGAAAATTCTTATCTTCATTTACTCTATTAGCTATCTCCTCATTCATAAGCCCTTTAACAGGAGATAATAGCCCCTCTTGTACTAATGCTAAAGTAGAGAGAGCCTCTGTATCTATATAAATAGTCTTATTTTTTCTTGAAAATTCCATATTTTTTCCTCTTTTCCCATAAACTTTTTCGCGATATTCCCAATTTTTTTGATAATTCTGTATCAGGGAATTGATATTGAAAACTATTAACAATAAACTTAACATAATCATCAATTGTCAATATCTCATTTTGGTCATATATCTTAGAATCACTAGCAATAGTTACTGTATTAAAAGGAGTCTCAACCGTAGATGTTGTAGATATAATAAAATTATAACCATCTAATACTTTAAAAAGTTCATTTCGTTCTGTTTTTTTAAGAAGTTCTATATTGATTATATATAATAGAGACTTTTTGTTACACTCTGTTATCTTTTTCAACCAATTTTCATCTCCAAGAGAGATTAAGACTAAATTCTTTTTACTATATTTTATGTAGTTAAATACTACTTTATCAGCTAATCTTTGATAATTTGTAGATATTACAACAGGAGGAGTAAGTTGTTCTATATCATATTTATATTTCAAATCTTTGAGTAGATTGTGTGTATATTCTTCAAAGAGATTATTTTTAGATTTAAGTTCTTGATACTCTTGATAGTGATTAATCTTGCGTAAAAGTTCTTCAATTTTAAAGGGTTTTACTATATAATCTTTTGCACCAAGTTCTAATGGCTCACTTACTGTATTATTATTAATATAATTTACCATTAATATTATAATTTTATGTGCAAACTTTTTAACCAAAGGAGAAAAATTTTGTCCAGGAAGACTTGTAGATAATAGATATACATCTCCATTACTACTCATAGCCTCTTTTACCGTACCATAAATATCTACTTCAAATCCATTATCAACTAATTTAGCTGATATACTCTGAGCTAAATATAACTCATTCTCTATAATTACTATCTTCATTTTATTTTAGTCCAATCAAAATATTTCAAAGCACTAACTGCCTCTACCATCACACCCTCTTCTCTACCTACAAATCCCAATCTCTCTCCAGTTGTAGCTTTAATATTTACAAACCGTCTCTCTATACCTAAAATAGAACTAATAACCTCTTTCATTTGAGCCTTATAATTTAATAATCGTGGAGCTTGAGCTAAAATAGTAATATCAACATTAATAATATCAAACCCAACAGAACGAATTTTATCTACTGTATCTTGAAGTAGTATTTTAGAATCAATATTAGAGTAACTATTATCATTATCAGGATAAAGCTCTCCAATATCACCCATACCACTTGCACCTAAAAGCGAATCAATAATAGCATGAATTGCCACATCACCATCACTATGAGCTTTGAACCCATAATCTACACTATCTATCTCTACTCCACACAAATACATCTTTTTATCTTTGATAAATGGATGAATATCAACACCAAATCCAATAAGTTGATTAGTAGAGGGAGGATTGATACACTTAATAGATTTAATATCATTAATTGTAGTAAGTTTATGTGCATTTAAAGAACCATCTACAAACTTAATATTACCACCAATATGAGCAATAGCAGAACTATCATCACTAAACTCTATATCACTACTAAGTGCTTTTTTAAGTATTTTAGTACGGCTAAGTTGAGGTGTTTGTACCAATTTAATATTATCTCTATTCACAGGCTTATTTTCAAAATATACACTATCTACACTATTTAAAACAGGTATCACACAATCCCCATCATCTCTAGCATTAATAACTCTATCTATCATATCTTTATCAATACAACATCTAGCTATATCACTTACTAAAACAAACTCTGTTTTTATATTATTCATAGCATTTCTTAATGACTCTTGCCTACTACTACCACCTACTACTAATTTATGTGTTACAAAATTAGCCATATAACTTATATCTTCTTGTGATGATACAATCATAATCTGCTTAAAATTATATATATCTTCAAATGTTTCAACTACTTGTAACCATATCGGTTTATTATCACTATACAACCACTGTTTCTTAGGATATACACTATTATTACCCCTTCTAAAACGCGATGAACTACCAGCACCTAAAAGAATTAAACTTATATCAGACAAAAAGACTCCTAAAAAGTTAAAATTGTAACGAAATTATACACTTCATAGCTTCAAGTTAGCAAAAAAAGTTTTTAATTGATATATTTTTAATGCTAAAAATATTATAAACCTAAATATATCAAATCCCAATTGTATAGCAATATTATATTGATAATAGCTACCAATATAAGTAGATAAAAACTCAAACTACTCCATATCGCACCAATAGAGATGATTAAATATATGATAAATATATCCAATGGCAAAATCATATCAAAAGATATTTGAGTAGATGGTAGCTTAAATAGTGCTATTAAAACCTCATCAAAAACCCCTCCAAATCCTATAATATGTAAAAAAATTGATACGGGATAGAAAAATGTAAAAAGAGTAGATAATATTATTGAAGTAAGTTGATATATATTTGTGGTATAGAATATAATATGAGTAATTGGCAACATAAAAAGATAAATTCCCATAGGAAAAATGGTATATTTAACTACTCTATTTTTGATATTTTGAGTATATCTCTCTATTAAAAATATATAAAATACCCCTGCCACAGAAAACCAAAATGCGATAGAGAATATATATGATATATCAATAGATAGAATAAGAAGTATAATTAATGCCAAACTCTCAAAACTAAATATTTTAATACCCATTAATAGAAATATCCAAGCAGATAACATCATTACAAATGAACGAATTAGCGATGGAGGAGAGCCTACAAAAATAGTATAAACTCCCAAAATTATAATAGAGATTAACCCAACATCAAAAAGAGCATTTCTATATGGAAAAAATCTTCTTTGAAAAAATTTATAAGGATAAAGCAGTAGCAAATATATCACTCCCCAAAGAGTAGTAAGATGTAATCCACTCAATGCAATTAGATGACTCACTCCCAAAGATGCAATTTTTTCTCTAAACTCTTTTGATATTTTAGATGCCAAAAATATAGCATTATAAAACTCTATCATATCACTATTATTATTACTATTACTATGTTGAGATTTAATACTATTTTTAATAAACTCTTTTAAATGATTTGGCTTATTTTTAATTCGTTTTTTAATCCTGCTTTTGATATAAAACCCACTCATATATTTAACAAATGTCAAATTACTATCAGGAAATATCTCTAATCTAAGAGTTGAATTAGAGTAATCAATCTTATTTGCAACCCCACTAAAAAGAGTTAGCCCCTCTTCTGTATGAAGTTTTAAGATACTGTAATGAGGCTTTTGATATATATATTCCACATTAGCATAAGTATAATAAAAAGGCTTAGTAATAAACTCTTGATATTGAGTATATTGATTAAATAACCGTATAGATATAAGAGTAAGAAACATCATAGAGAGCAGAATAAACTCCCTATAATGGCTAAAAAGTTGAGGTTTTTCAAGTACCATATTAAATCATAGGCATACTAATATTCGCCTCTCTCATATCTACATTCTCCTCATCATATATCACCTCATAAGGAGTAGCATTACTATTATGTGCATCAACAAATCGTGTAAATCCTTTTTGAAATATCAAATCAACAGTCCCCGTAGGTCCATTCCTCTGCTTCCCAATAATAAGTTCTGCATTCTCTTCAGGCTTGACTCTAAAATCACTCTTATACTCCTTACCCTCCTCTTTTGCCTTTATCTCTTTAGCTTTCTCTTTTGCCTCTTGATAAACATCATCACGATATACGAACATTACTATATCTGCGTCTTGTTCAATCGAGCCACTTTCACGCAAATCACTTAACATCGGTCGTTTATTATCTCTAGCTTCCAATCCACGATTTAGTTGTGAGAGTGCAAGAATTGGTATTTCAAGTTCTCTTGCTAACTGCTTTAATCCTCTTGAGATTTCAGATATTACCATCTGTCGTCCCTCTTTACTATCACCACTCATAAGCTGTAAATAATCAATTATTGCCATACTAATATCAGGGTGTTGAGCTTTTAGTTTTCGTAATTTACTTCGTATATGATGAATTGTAGCATATCCACCATCATCTACAAAAAGTTTTCTATTTGCCATTCTATCAGTAGCTTTGGATAAATTACTCCACTCATTATCATTTAAATCACCTACTCGTAACTTTTGAAGAGGAATAGAAGTTTCAGTTGAAAGAAGCCTTAACATAAGTTGTTCTGCTGGCATCTCCAATGAAAATATAGCTACTCCCTCATTTCTCTCTATCGCTTTTTGTGCCATATTTAGGACTAAAGAAGTATTATGTGTAACAGTCATATCTTCAAGTAAAAATAACTTATTACCATCTATTTCAAAACCGTAATAATCATCTATTTTATCATACTCTACTTTTATTCCAGTATGTTGATGATTTCTATTAGATTTTGATGCTCTTGCTTGTTTTCTTTTTATTTTAGTTGGTATCTCATCTAAATCTCCTACAATACGAACTCTATACACTTCACATTCATAACCTATAGTTTTAATAGTTGCTTTTTTAGCTCTAAAGGAGCATCTAAAACCCAAAGAGTCTGCTAAGAATTTAATTTGTTCTGTAAGCTCTTTTGATTTTTGAACTATCTCCATTACATGAGCTTTATCATCATAATATCCATCGCTATCTATTAAACCTGCTAAAAGTTCTAGTCTAGTTTTTCTATTATTTATAAGATAATCTTGGGGGATATGTTTATTATTTATTAGATTTAATTTATAGAGAGATTCCTGTAAAATAGATTTATTTAAATATTTACTTCTGTGAAGTTTATATCTCTTATGAGCAGGATTTTTATTTAAAATCCCAATTTTTAATGAAATATTTAAATTCTTAGCAAAAGATTTTAAATAAATATCTATCTCTTTATCTGTATTTGTAATTTGTGCTGAATTGGAATTACCATCACCCAACCAAAGCCCTAAAAAATAAGGCTCTATCTCTAATTTTTTCTTAGGAAACTCAACCCCAACCTTATACCCCTTATAATTAGTTTTAAATTTATCTGATTTTTCTATATAATCTGAAACCTCTATATTTAAAATATCTCCATGCTTATGTTTACCATCATTTCTTGAACGCTTCAAAGATAATATATGCGATTTATTTACACGATAATCAATACCTTTATTTTGACGAATCCAAAACATCTCTTCTCTACCACGAGCCAATGAGAGAACTTTTCTAGGGGTAGAGTCATCTCCCATTAAGCTATCTCCAACAACAATATCTTCCACCTTTTTAAGCTCTCCAGAGTACATTAAGACCTTTGTTCCTTTTCCAAGGCATTTGCCCATCGCTGGACGCGCAGCTATAATCACCAAATCACCCTTACCAAATCCACTTGTTTTATCATTTAGATTTTTAAATCCTGTATCTACACCTATTAGTTTTGAGTTTCCTAATGCTTTTAATCTATCCATCTCATCAAGCATTGATAGAGTGATACTTTTGGAATCTTTGAAATCTTCATTTGTGCTATTTTGTGTAATCTCATAGAGTTTTTTTTCTACTAAGTTCATTACATCATCAGCAGGTAAATCATCTTCTAATGTTACTTTTTTAATCTCTGTGGCAAGTGAGGCTAATAATCTTTTGGTTGATTTTGCTTTTATCTCGTTTATATATGATTTGGTATTTACAATTGGATTAGTTGAGAGAATATCCAACATACCATTCTCATCAAACTTCTTATCTTTTAATAATTTGGCTCGTATAAACTCATCATCAAGAGGTTTATCTTCTAAAAAAAGTTCTTCCATTGCATTAAAAATATTTTTATGAAATGGTAGATAAAAATCTTCTGCACTCAATATTGAAGCTATCTCTTCATAGACTTCTGGGTCAAATAAAATAGATGATAATACGGCTCGTTCTATATTAAGGTTGTATAAATTCTCTTGCATTAATAATTACTCTCAATGGAGTTTGCAAAAGCTTCAACCTCTTCTACAAATCTATCTACCAACTTATCTTCAGGCAATTTTGCAACCACCTCACCACTTACCATAATCAACCCTGTACCCTTACCATAAGCAATTGCCACATCAGAATGTTTTGCCTCTCCAATAGCATTAACGGCACAACCCATAACTGATACATCAAGAGGAGTTTTAATATGAGCAGTTCTTCTCTCAACTTCTGCTACTGCACTAACTAAATTAGCCTCTATTCTACCACAAGTAGGACAAGAGATGATATTTAACCCATCTCTGCTTCTTCCACTATCTTTGATAATAGCTTTGCCTACTCTTATCTCCTCTTCAAGCTCACCTGTAATTGATACTCGCATTGTATCACCAATACCATCAATAAGCAATGCACCAAGTCCAATCGCAGATTTAATAGTAGCGTGAAAAATTGTCCCAGCTTCTGTAACTCCAATATGAAATGGATAACTGTTTTTAGGACGAAGCATTCTATATGCTTCAACTGTTCTATCTACATCACTTGCTTTTAGAGAAATTTTAATATCTTCAAATCCTAAATCTTCCAAAAATTTAATATTATAATCAGCCGATGCTACCATACCTTTAGCAGTTGCACCATACTTATTATCAAACTCTTTTTCCAAACTACCTGCATTTACACCTATTCTAATTGGCAAACTTCTCTCATTACAAGCTTTTACAATATCTTTTATTCTTGATTTATCCCCAATATTCCCAGGGTTAAATCTAATACAATCTACCCATTTGGAGGCTTCAAGTGCCAATTTATAATTAAAATGAATATCTGCGATAAGTGGGATTGAGATTTGTTTTTTAATCTCCTCTAATGCCTTAGCAGACTCCATATCAGGGACTGCTACTCGGACTATATCACAACTTGCAAAGTGTAATCTCTTAATTTGTTCAACTGTGGCATCTACATCTCTTGTATCTGAATATGTCATTGATTGCACACTTATTGGTGCATCTCCACCAATAGCTACATCTCCAACAAATATTTTTTTAGTAGGGTATCTATCTTTCATCTCATCTTCTTTTTTAAGCTATTATATCTAAATTATTATGAAAACTCCACGGGGTCAATATCTATCTCTATATCATTAGAGTTAATAAAATTAAGTGCTTTTAAAAGAGTAGTTTTTTTGATAGTTCGTAGTAAAATATTATATCTATATCTATTTGCTACTTTTTCAATGGGTGCTTCTCCATATCCTACAATCTCTATATCTACATTTTCAAGTTTTTTTAGAGTATTATTCATAATATCTTGAGCTTTTGATCTGTATTTGTGAGATATTAAAACTCTAGCTAATGAGGTAAAGGGTGGATAAAAATCTCTTACAAATTCTAATTCATCTTTTAGAAATCTTTCATAATCATCTAAGTATGCTGAAAAAAACTCTTTTTGATTTGTTTCAACTATTACCGTACCCTCTTTTGCTCGTCCACATCGCCCTGCTACTTGAAATAGCATACTCATAGCTTTTTGAGAGGCTCTATAATCAGGTATAGATAACATATAATCAAGCCCTGTAATAATTCCTAAAGTAACATTTGGATAATCATGCCCTTTGCTAATCATTTGAGTACCAACTAAGATATGACTTTTATTCTTATCAAATCTATTTAATGCTTTTTCTAGTTTATTAGCTGTTGTAATTGTATCTCTATCAAGTTGTTCTACTACTAAATTATCAATATTAGCTTCAATTATATCTATTGCTTCGGCTGTACCAATCCTTTGAGTCTCTAATGGAGTATATCCACAACTACTACAAACCTCTTCTATTCTTTGGGTAAAATTACAATAATGACATTGAAGCACTCTTCTTTTGATATGAATACTCATACCAACCGAACAGTATGGACACTTATGAGTCTCTCCACAAGAGGTACAATATAGATATTTGAAATTTCCTCTTGTTGGAATAAATAGAATTGATTGATTACTCTTAATAAAATTATTATCAATTGATTTGAGAATAGTTTTATCAATAGTATTTGATGATGATTTAAAAATATATCTTTTTTTACTCTCTATAAATGCTTTATCAAGCTTTACAACAGGAAGTTTATAATATGAGGATAGAGATGGAGTAGCAGAGACTAATAATGCTTTTGCACCTAATCTATTAGCAATCAATAGTGCCATATCTCTAGCATTATATCGTGGTTTAGATGATGCTTTATAGCTATCATCGTGTTCTTCATCTACTACTATTAAGCCTATATTATCTATTGGCAAAAATAGTGCTGACCTTGCACCTGCTATAACTCTTATTTTTCCATCTTCTAAACTTTTTAATATTTCATCTTTTTTTTTCTTGGATAGTTTAGAGTGCCAAATAGCTACCATATCACCAAAATAGGCTTTTAATCTTCTAGCCATTTGAGGAGTTAAACTAATCTCTGGCATTAATAGAATTGAATTTTTACCCTCGCTAAGGGTATCTGCAATAAGTGAAATAAAAATCTCTGTTTTTCCAGAACCTGTAACTCCAAAAAGGAGTGAGGCTTGATGAGTTTTAATTTCTTGATAGGCTTTTTGTTGATTTTTGGAGAGGATTGGGTATATCAAGCTAGAATTTGTAAATAATGTTTTAGTTTTATTAATAGTATAAGGGATAAAAATAGATAAAGCTAATGAGAGAGTAGAAAAATAATAAGATGATATAAACTTTGCAATAGATATTTGAAAAGAGGAATATATCTTGGGAGAAATATCTTTTATATCTAATATTTTATAATCAACTGTAGGTTTTAGAATAGACTCTATTACAATAGCTTTTTTAATAGTAGAGTTAAGTGGAACTTCCACTACTCTACCAATCTCTATACTTTTACTATGTTGATAAGTAAGAGTTGGTGCAGATGAGCGAAATAAAATAACTTTATAATAATTCAATTATAATATTACTCTAACTTACTACATAACTCTTTTGAACTATCACATACAAAGCGATTATTTTCTATAACAAAATCAACAACATCAGTAGATGATGGTAACCTGTAACTATATTTAGTTCCATTCATCACCCAACAACCTCTATCAGAACCATTACATTTAGGCATAGCATAATTTAATACTAAATCATCTTTTGGACAATCATCTGTATTAGGTCCAGAATATGAAAATGTATCAAATATATTATCATTATTCCCAAGTTTTGGATTAGTACATTGAAACAAACCAGATAAAATTAACTTTTGTCTTTGAATACTAAGAGAATTTCGTACAGAAGCTACTGTTGTTTTAGCTTTTGTAATTGTAGCCTCATCTCTTGTCATTGCTAATTTAGGAAGTGCTACAGCTGCTAAAATACCGATAACAACTATTACAAATACCAATTCTATAAGCGTAAATGCCTTTTTACTATTGTTCATTTAAGAAACCTTTAAAATTTATATACCTGTTCTGAACCATCTCCACGCAAAAAAGTACCAGCTAATCTGTTAATGACCATTTTTGGTATTGTATCTGGATCCTCTTCTGTTTGAGTAGGATCAAATGACTCTACTGGTACTACTCTCATTTGCATATCATCACCATTCCAAACAAATTGTACAGTATCATGACTATCACATACATATGTAAAAGTATTAGAATCACCTAATCTATCGGTTTCACTATTTTTAAATCCATTTCCAACAGTAGTATTCAATTGTATATTAGTTAATTTATTTAATGTCATTAATTTAAATTTACTAGTTCCAATTAATGTATATGATGATGAAAGTTCACTCAAAAACTGTCCAATTTCATGCACACAAGTTGTAGCAGAAACATCATCTCTTGTAGATGCTAATTTTGGAATAGCAACTGCTGCCATAATTCCAATAATTACTATTACAAATGTTATCTCTATCATTGTAAAAGCTTTTCTACTCTTTTTCATTTTATATACCTTAAATGTATAATTTAAAAAAATAATATTTAAAAATTAATAAAAAAAAAGGTCAAGAGTTAAAACTCTTGACCCTTAAAGAATTTAATATTTTAATTAAATATTAAAATTTATAAACTTTTGCACTACCATCTGCATTTATAGTACTACCTGCAAGTTTATTTGTAACAATCTCAGCAATAGTCGCTGGATCTACAGTAGCAGTTTGAGGATTATATGCAGCTACAGGAGCTACTGTAAGCTCTGATTTATCTGCTGCCCATGTAAATGTCATAGTATCTACACCATCACAAACATAATTAAATCCATCTGCTGGAGTTTTCGTAGCATCATCTTTAAATCCATTACCACTTGTAACAGCTTTTTGAGCATTAGTTAATCTATCTAAATCTCTTTTTGTAAATTTAGTATTACCTAATTTTGTATATTGTGCAGAAAGCTCACTTACAAATTGTCCAATTTCATGAACACAAGTTGTAGCTGAAGCATCATCTCTTGTAGCTGCAAGTTTTGGAATAGCAACTGCTGCCAAAATACCAATAATAACGATTACGAAAATTAATTCGATCATTGTAAAACCTTTTTTCATATCTAACTCCTAAATAAAATAATTTTAGCTAGTTCAATAACTAACTATATTTGTATTATAACATAGCGAAACTTAAAATAATATTAATTTTGAAAGATTTATTTAATATATGGTTTTATTAATATATTTTAATTGATATTTATACCACTTTAATACCTCTTCTTTTAATATTTTTATCTCTTTATCTTTTTTAGTAGATATTATATTAATATTTTCATTTGGGTCATCTTTAATATTAAAAAGATATGATATATCATACTCTAATCTATATATAAACTTAAAATTATCAAAGATAAATCCTAATTTTTTATCATGATAGCTATTAGATATATAAATTTTATCATGATTTGTTTTACTAAATATATTGATAGATTGATTTAATTTACTATTTAAACCCAAAAGATAGAGAGTAGTAGATGCTATATCTTTAATTTGAAATCTTTGGTACATATCTATTTTATTTTTAAATATTTTTGGATTATATATAATAAAAGGAATATGAATAGAGTGATTATATGAGAAGTTACCATGTCCTCTCTCCATCTTATCATCAAGTCCTTCACCATGATCTCCAAAAATAATAATAAGTGTATTATCTAACTTATTCTCTTTTTTTAAACCATCTACTAAATTTTTGAGTGAATTATCAATATTAACTAAACAGTTATCATATTTATCTTTATCAGTTCTATTTTCATATTTTTTTATTTCAGATATATAAGGTGAATGAGCTGATTTACTCCATAAAATAGCCATAAATTTACTATTTAATTTAGAAGTGTATTTTAAAAAACTATCTGTTAGTAACCTTTCATCATTTTTAGTTCTATTATCTTTAAAATTTCTAGGGTCTTCTAATGTAATTCTATTTTTAGAGAGTTTATTTAAAAACATATCAAAATATTCTCCTGTATAACTATCTTGCATTGTACCAAAATATGTAGAGTAGTTATTATCCATAAATTTAGATATTAAACTATTGTTTATATCTTTTATTTTTTTATAATTCCAAGTAATATCATCATATAGGATACTGGGATATATACCCAAAACTAATGATGCCATAGTTTTTGATGTCCTTGGATTATTGACAAAAGCATTATGAAAAAACATAGAGTTTGATAATAGTTTATTTAAATATGGCATTGTATCTCTCTTATAACCATAACAAGATAAATTTTTTGCTCTTGTAGATTCCATTACAAAAAATATAACATTCATATCTTTTGCTTTTGCATATAAGCTTTTATATTTATCTGATATCTTTCTATTTTCTAATGGATTAAAGTTTGTTATATTTATATCTTGAATTAATTTATCTATAGGTATTTTAGTTGATGGGACAATTCCCTCTATACCACTAAATATCATCAATAAAGGTGATTGAGTACTAGGTATGCTTTTATATATATAATTTAATTGAAAATATGATAAACTTGATAAAATCATCATTAGAGTAAATATAGTAATTAAGAGTTTTTTTGGTCTATAAGAATCTAAATAATATGCTAATTTTTGTGAAATATATAAAATTATTATAGATATAAAGATAAATATATATGTATATATATGTTTAAATAGAGCTAAAAACTCCTCTTTTGCTCCATGTATAAATAGTGCTTTAATATTTTGAACTTCTAAAAATGCTCCCCATTGAAAAAATATATATCCACTTAAAAGATAAAAAAATCCTAATACTAAAAGTATTACAACAACTGATAACATCAAAAAATATAGAATAAATTGAAAATGCTGTGATATTTCATTGAAAATTTTTAATTTCATAAGTGATGATAATAGTAAAAGTATCACACCAAATAATGAAACTAATATAGCTATCAAAATATCTGTGGTATATATAAATAATATATCATATATACTCATATTATAATGAAAATAAAAAATAGATATAAATATAATAAAAGTTTTCATTAAAATAATTGATATTATCAAAAATATAGTTGCAGATAAATATGATAAATATTTTTTTTGAATTGTTAATTTAGATATAAGTATAAATGTATTAGAAGCTAAATATAATTTATACAATTGTTTAATATATAGATATAAACTATTGATACTATTTCTAATGAATTCTATTTTATATAATATAAATAAAATAATAGATAATAAGAGTGAAGATATAAATATGTAGAGTATTATCTCACTTACTGCTGTATCTATAATATTATTATAATTTTCAAAAAGTTGAATATAAGGAGATACACCATTTATCGTAAATAAAAGTTTTTTATTTGAATATGTTAAATTCATATCCCTATATACAATTAAATTTTTAGATTTATATAATTTTTCTAAATCTAATTTTTGTTTATGAAATCCATTTTTAATGTTTATACTATTAATTACTACTTTTCCATATAATACAGGTGGTTCAAATCTAATACCTTTAATCTTATTAATATTATCTAATGGATACTCTGATACTATATTTCCATTTAAATCAGATACTGTATCTTTTTTGATAGCCTCAACAAGATTAAAACCATAACCAATATCATAAAATATAGTAGATGAAAATTTAGATGATTTATGAGGTACTTGCATATCTATTATAATAGTAGATTTATTATATATATTTATAAAAATATAAGAATTTAATAATATTATAGATAAACTATAAATTATATATTTTATATAATTACTCTTCATATATTAAATAGAATCCAAAGTCTCTATCAACAACTCCAACTCATCTTCATAACTATTTGATTTCTTAGCAATTTTCAAATATGCTTTTAAAAGATTTGATGGATTATTATCTCTTCCAAATATAATTCCTGACTCTTCTAAATCTTGTATTATAAAATCAGCAAAGTCCTCTTCTAGTGTTACTTCATATCTATTTCCCGATATTGATAGATTTAATTTTTTCAATTCTATTTCCTTTATTATGATTCTAAAAACTCTTCTACTTTTTGGATTAATAGATCTATCTCTCTATCTTTATTATCCAAATCTTCTTTTAATCTCTTAATTATATCCTGTTGCTCTTTTGCATCAAAAGATGGATTATCAAGTCGTTTTTTGAGTTTTATATTTTCAAGTTTAAGTAGTTCATAATTTCTGATTAAGTTATCAATCTTTGTGCGTAATCTCTCTAATGTAGACATTGGAACTACCTCTCGTTTTTGAAGATATTATTTTATTATAATAATATCTAAAGATATATTAAAAATTATCATTAAAGGTTAAATCATCTCAAAATTTATACTTAATATTAAATATTCTCCATTATATGAGTAACTAAAAACGATAAAAGAGTTATCTCAATCTATTTTAGATAATAAAAGATTTAAAGCTCTTAAAATTAATAAGTTATGATATAATAAATAAATGAGATTATTAAAAGAAAAGTATTATTCTCATTGTAACTATAATAATTATAAAAATTAATTTTAATTTTCTATTTAAGAGATTTAGAAATTGCTCAAACTAAAATAGCAAAAAGTTTTAAAGAGATAAAGGTGAATAATGATAGAAGAGATAGAGAGTGTATGTACATATTGTGGTGTTGGCTGTGATATAACAGCTATTGTAGATAATAATAAAATCCAAAAAATTTATGCCCAAAAAGATGGGGTGGTAAGTCAAGGAAAGCTTTGTATTAAGGGGAAGTATGGATATGATTTTGTAGATGCTCCTGATAGGATTCAAGAACCACGAATTAAAAAGAGTTTTTTAGATAAAAATCCTAAAATTTATGAGATTGCTAAAGATGAGTTAGTAGAGTTTGATAAAAATTATTACACCTGTTCTCTTGATATGGCAACTACGATTGCATCTATGAAATTAAAAGAGATTAAAGATAAATTTGGTGGGGATAGCTTTTGTGCCATTGGTGGGGCTAGGAGCAATTGTGAGAGTTCATATCTGTTTCAAAAGTTTTGTAGAGAGAGTATGGATTCTGGTAATGTTGATAATTGTGCTAGAGTTTGTCACTCTCCATCATTAAAGGGAATGAAGACAACTATTGGAGAAGGGGCAGCTACTAATCCATATAATGATATTTATGAGTCTGAATTTATGGTTGTAATTGGTGCAAATGTAATGGAAGCTCATCCTATTATTGCAAATCGTATGGTAGATATGGCGAGAAAAGAGAATAATCTAGCAGTTCTTGATGTAAGAGATACCAAATTAGCAAAATTAGCAAAATATAGTGCTATTTTACCTTTTGAAGCAAATCTATTAACTCTCAATATGATGGCATTTGTCATTATTACAGAGGAGCTTTATGATAAGAGTTTTATAGAGAAGAGAAGTAAAGGGTTTGAGGAGTTTAAAGAGAGTATTTTGAGTGATAAATATGCAAATCCTAAATTTTATGAAGATATTGAGGGGTATGAGTATTTAGCCAAAATGATACCAAATATTGCAAGAGAGTATGCATTAAAAAAATCAATGATATTTTGGGGGCTTGGCGTTACAGAACATCTTGATGGAAGTTATGCTGTAATGGCTATTACAAACTTGGCTATTATGACAGGGAATATTGGAAAAACTGGAGCAGGATTAATGCCATTACGAGGGCAAAATAATGTTCAAGGTGCTTGTGATATGGGCTGTTTACCATATTATGAACCTGATTATCAAGATGCTAAAAAAGTGGGATTAATGACTCCTCAACTTGTAGATGAGATGATAAAAGGGAATATAAAAGCTCTTCTTAATATGGGAGAGGATATTACACATATTCATACAAATATTAATAAGGTTAAGAGAGGGATTAAAAATCTTGATTTTATAATGACCCAAGAGTTATTTATGAATGATGTAGCTAAATATGCTGATATTGTAATTGGTGTAAAAAGTGCTTATGAGAAGACTGGTGTATATGTAAATGCTATGAGAAGATTACATCTATCTCAACCACTTGTAAAATCAAATTTACCTGATGATTGGGAAGTATTACAGATGTTAGATAATAAGCTTGGTGGTAACTTTAATTATAAAAGTAGTAAAGATGTATGGGAAGAGGTAACAAAGGTTGCTCATAGAAGATTTAGTGGTGCAAAATATTTTAGATTAGAGAGACATAGAAAAAGAGGAATGCAGTGGCCAGTATATCACGAAGATACTCCCGTATTACATCTTTTAGATTTTAGGACTGATGATGGATTAGGTAAATTTATATATCATCAATATGATTTAAGAGGTATGGTAAAAGAGATTAAAGAGAAAAAATTTTATAAAAATAATGATGGGTTTTATCTCACAACAGGTAGAATTTTAGCCCACTATAACAACTCTGCTCAAACTTCAAGAAGTAAAAAACTATTTACAAAACATAATGAAGATAGACTCTTTGTATCAGTAGAGGATAAAGATAAGATTAAAAGCCAAAAAGTAATTTTAAAAACAGAGTATGGAGAGACAATACCATTGAGAGTTGAGTATTCCAATAAGATTAAACCTCAAACTCTATATACAACATTCCACCATGCAAAAAGTGAGATTAATGCAATATTTGGAGATGAGTGTGATGAGCTTATATTAACGGCTCGGTTTAAGTCTGTAAAAGTTGAAGTAGTAGAGGTTTAATATGAAAAATAGAGAAGATAACTTCGCCCATAAATCAAAATCATGGGATATGAGTAGTAAAAGAGTAAAAAATGCACAATCTATTGCAAATGCTATTATAAAAAATGTAAAGCTTAATAGAGATATGAAAATTATGGATTTTGGAGCAGGAACTGGACTATTATCATATTTTATAGCTCCATTAGTAGATACTATTATCGCCGTAGATAACTCTCCTTCAATGTTAGAAGAGTTTAGAAATAAGAGTAGTGAATTTCAATCTAAAACTCAAATTATAGAGGCAGATTTAAGCTGTGAGGTGATTGAAGATAAATTTGATGGGATAATATCATCTATGACAATTCATCATTTAGAAGATACAAAAGCACTCTTTCAAAAGTTTTATAATATGTTAGAAGATGATGGATTTATTGCTATTGCTGATTTAACAACTGAAGATGGTTCATTTCATAGTGATAATATTGGAGTATATCATTACGGTTTTGATACTAACTTACTTAAAGATATTGCAAGAGATGTTGGTTTTAAAAATATAGAATTTAATATTGTAAGTATTATTAAAAAACCTCAAGCAGATTTCAATGTATTTTTAATGTTGGCTTCAAAATAAAAAATTATGCTATAATCATACCCTTAAAATTATAAACAAGGGGTTGAATTTGAAAAAAGTTGTATTTATGGGTACTCCTCATTATGCTCGTGATATTTTAGAAACATTAATAATAGATGATAGGTTTGAAGTATCTTTGGTAATTACTCAACCAGATAGACCAGTAGGAAGGAAAAAAATTCTTACAGCTCCTCCTACTAAAGAGTTAGCAGAGAGTCATAATATTAAAGTAGTTCAACCTCAAAATCTAAACTCTAATGATATTTTAAAGGATATTGGTAATCCTGATTTTATTATTGTTGCTGCTTTTGGACAAATTTTACCAAAATCAATTTTGGATATTGCTCCTTCTATTAATCTTCACGCCTCTATTTTACCAAAATATCGTGGGGCATCTCCTGTGCAACAATCACTTCTCAATGGTGATAAGTATAGTGGTGTAACTGCTATGATGATGGAAGAGGGATTAGATACGGGTGATATATTAGGGTTTAAATATTTCAAAATTCCATCAAATATGAGATTAGAAGCTTTGATGAAACAACTTACTCTTGATGCCTGTGAGCTTACTATTGATACACTTTTGAGATTTGATAGCCTTAAACCAACTCCTCAATTAGATATAGATAGCTCATTATGTAAAAAAATTAAAAAGAGTGATGGAGAGATTGAGTTTGATAATGCAAATATATTATATAATAAGTATAGAGCATATCAAGGGTGGCCAGATATATTTACTAAAGATAGGCTAAAATTACTAAATATTGAACTTATAGAGAGTAATACTCAAAATGAAGCTGGTAAAATATTAGAGATTAATAGTGATAATATAGTAGTAGGCTGTTTAAGAGGAACTATTAGTATAAAAGAGGTTCAGCCAATTTCAAAAAAGGCTATGGATATAAAATCTTATATAGTAGGAAGAGGAATTAAAGTTGGAGATTATATCACTTGATAGTGTAAATTCTACACAAAATTATCTAATAGATGCTATAAATTCCAATAAGCTAAAAGCACCAATTGGAGTAATTAGTAAGGTTCAAACTAATGGAGTAGGAAGTAGAGATAATAGTTGGAGTGGGGATAGTGGTGACCTATTCTGCTCATTTGCTATTAATCTTCAAGATTTACCATCAGATTTACCATTAGCATCTGCCTCTATATATTTCTCTTTTATAATGAAAAAGGTTTTGAAAGAGTATAATAATCATATATGGTTAAAATGGCCAAATGATTTTTATTTAGGTAGAGATAAGGTTGGTGGGACAATCACCAAAAAGGTATCAGATAATTTAATATGTGGAATTGGTATTAATTTATCAAAATCAAAAGAGAGTTTTAAAAACTTAGATATAGATATAACACCATTAAAACTATTTGAAATATATACTAAAGAACTTCAAAAAAATATAAGTTGGAAGCAGGTATTTATAGAGTTTAAGATAGAATTTAATAAGAATAGAGATTTTTATGCACATATTTTTGGCAAGAAAATAGGCTTAAAAGATGCTCTACTGTGCGACGATGGTTCGTTAATAATTAATAAAAAGAGGATATATAGTTTAAGATGAGTAATATTATATGTGTAGCAAACCAAAAAGGTGGAGTTGGAAAAACAACCACAGCAGTTAATTTATCTGCATCATTAGCACAAACTGGTAAAAGAGTACTTTTAATTGATGCAGATCCACAATCAAATGCTACAACAAGTTTAGGATTTGGTAGAGGTGATTATGAATTTAATATATATCATATATTAACAGGAATGAAAAAACTTGAAGATATTATCCTCAAAAGTTCTATTGATGGATTAGATATTGCCCCCTCAAATATAGGATTAGTAGGGATAGAAAAAGAGTTTCACTCTAATAGAATTAAAGATAAAGAACTACTATTAAAAAGAAAATTGGATACAATTTCTCATCTCTATGATTTTATTATTATAGATTCTCCTCCTGCATTAGGTTCTATAACTATTAATGTACTTAGTGCTTCTGACTCTGTTATTATCCCTATTCAGTGTGAATTTTTTGCATTAGATGGATTAGCACAACTTCTTAGTACTATTTCAATGCTACAAAAGACAATTAATCCTAAACTATCAGTTAGAGGATTCTTGCCAACAATGTACTCAAATCAAAATAACCTATCAAAGCAGGTTTTAGAAGATTTGGAGCATCACTTTAAAAATAAACTATTCTATATTGATGGAGAAGAGGATTGTATAGTAATTCCTAGAAATGTAAAAATTGCAGAGTCTCCAAGTTTTGGGCAACCTGTTGTAGATTATGCTACAACTTCAAAAGGTAGTATTGCATATAAATCATTAGCTGATGCTATATTAGGAGCTTAGAGATGGCTTTAGGCAAGGGTTTAGGTTCAATATTAGCTGAAGTAGAATTAGCTTATGAGAGTGAGATAGACTCTATTGATTTAAATAATCCAACCACATTAGATGTTAGAGAACTTAATATTAATAGTATATCTCCAAATCCATATCAACCACGAAAATATTTTAATGAAGAGTCTTTAAATGAATTAACAGAATCTATAATAGAGCACGGATTACTTCAACCAATTGTTGTTATTAAAAAAGATATAGATAAATTTCTATTAGTATCAGGAGAGAGAAGATTAAGAGCCCATAAAATTGCAAAAATTGATAAAATTCAAGCAATTATAGCAAATATTGAATTAGATAGTTTAAAACTTCGGGAATTAGCACTAATTGAAAATATCCAAAGAGATGATTTAAATGCTATGGAACTAGCTAACTCTTATGCACAACTAATTGATGAACATAAAATTAGACATGAAGATTTAGCAAAAATAGTACATAAAAGTAGATCACATATTACAAATACAATGAGACTATTAAACTTAAGTAACTATGCACAAGATAAATTAATATCTCAATTAATATCTCAAGGACATGCTAAAATTATAGTTGGAATAGATGATGATAAACAAAAAATTATTGTAGATACAATTATTGGACGAAAACTTACTGTTCGTGAGACTGAAAATCTTGTTAGAAAATATAAAGTAGATAAAAAAATTCAAAATATTAAAAAAGTATCTATTTTAGGCTCATATGAAAATAAATTCAAAAAATTATTACCATTTAAACATAAAATAAAGGGAAATAATATAGAGATTAGTTTCATAAATAATCAAGAGATAGAGAATTTTCTATCATTATTGAAAAAAGTTTGATTTTTAATCAATATTTTACAACTAAAATGGTAAAATATTTCAAATTTTTTAAGGAGTTTTAATGCTTGACCTACATTTGGAGTTGATGTTGACTGTTCTATTTGTCTTCTTCTTGCTTCTTTTTGTTTTAAATATGATGTTATACAAACCATTACTTAAGTTTATGACTGATAGAGATGAATCAATAGCAAATGATTTAAAATCTGCAAAAGAGCTAAGTGGAAATAGCGATGAGTTGAACGCTCAAGGAGTTCAAATCATAGATAATGCTAAAGCAGAAGCATCTGCTATCATAGAGAAGTCCATAGAGGAAGCTAAAAATATCGCTTCTGATAATATAGCTAAAAAACAACAAAAACTTGATTTAGATTATCAAGTCTTTATTGATAAACTTAATAAAGAGAAAGATGATTTAAAGTCTGCTCTTTTAAATGAGATGCCTCTAGTTAAAGAGAGCTTAAAAGTTAAGTTAGGCAATTTATAAAGGAGAGTATGACAATGAAGTTTATGTATTTGGCTATTTTAGCTTTACCAACTATAATCTTTGCTAGTGATATTACTATTACTCACTCAGATTTTTTCTATAGAGTTTTTAACTTCTCTATATTTGTAGGTTTGCTATATTATCTTATATCTAATCCAATAAAAGAGTTTTTTATTGCTAGAAGAGATGGTATAGAGAATCAACTTACAGAGATAGAGAGAAGACTTGAAGAGACAAAAAAAGCAAAAGAAGATGCGTTAGCTAGAGTAGAAGATAGTAAGGAAAAATCTAAAGAGATTATTGAGACTGCTAAAAAAGAGGCTAAATTATTAGCCGATAAAATAGCTCAAAATAATCAAAAAGATTTAGATATTTTAGATAAAAATTACACTGAAAAATGTGATAATGAATTAAGAAGAATGAATAGAGATATTATTGATGAAGTCTTAAATGATAGCATTAATAATGAGGATATTTCACTTAGTACACCTAAAGTGGTAGAATTAGTTAATAAGAAGGTTGCATAAATATGGAAGAGTTAATAGCTAAAAGATATGTAAAAGCACTTCTTGATATATCTTCTCAAAATCAAAAAAGTAGTTATGTTAAGATACTGAACTCGTTATCAAAAGCTTTTGATGCAAGTGAAGTAAAAACAATTATAGACTCACCAATCGTATCTAATGAGGATAAACTTAAATTAGTTTTAGATGCAATTGGGAAAAAAGGTGATAGTAATATTACAAATTTTATTAAAATATTAGCAGAGAATGGAAGATTATCTTTACTTCCAGCAATTAGCACACTGCTTAATATGGAAATTCAAAAAGAGAAGAATGAGTATCAAGGTATAATTATCTCAAATGATAATCTTAGTAAGCAATCTATCTCTTCTTTAGAAGAGACTCTTAAAAAATATACTGGTTCTGAGATTAGATTGACTCAAGAAAAAGGTAATATTGATGGATTAAAGGTGTCCGTAGAGGATTTAGGTATAGAGGTTAGCTTCTCTAAAAATAGAGTAAAGCAACAGTTAATAGATTTTATTAAAAAATCATTTTAGCAATTTAATAGAAAGGAGTAATAGTGGCAACAAAGTTACAAGCAGATGAAATTAGCTCGATAATCAAAGAGAGAATAGAGAATTTTGACATTGATGTTGATATTAATGAAGTAGGTAAAGTAGTAGGTTTAGCAGATGGTATTACATCTGTATATGGTCTTAATAATGTTATGGCTGGTGAGATTGTAGAGTTTGAAAATGGTACAAAAGGTATGGTACTTAACCTTGAAGAATCAAGTGTTGGTATCGTTGTATTAGGTTCAATGGGAGGTCTTAGAGAAGGTATGAGCGTTAAAAGAGAGGGGTCTTTACTAAAAGTTCCTGTTGGTGATGCTATGCTTGGTCGTGTTGTTAATCCACTTGGAGAACCAATTGATGGTAAAGGTGCTATTGAATCTAAAGAGATGAGATATGTAGAAGAGAAGGCACCCGGAATTATGGCTAGAAAATCAGTTCATGAACCATTAGCAACAGGAATTAAAGCTATTGATGCACTTGTACCAATTGGTAGAGGTCAAAGAGAGCTTATTATTGGTGATAGACAAACTGGTAAAACAACAGTAGCAATTGATGCTATTATCAACCAAAAAGGTCAAGATGTTATATGTATATATGTAGCAATTGGTCAAAAACAATCAACAGTAGCTTCAATTGTTAAAAAACTTGAAGAGCATGGTGCAATGGAATATACAATTATTGTAAATGCTGGAGCATCTGATCCATCTTCATTCCAATTCTTAGCTCCTTATGTTGGTGTTACAATGGGTGAATACTTTAGAGATAATGCTAGACATGCTTTAATTGTATATGATGATTTATCAAAACATGCTGTTGCATATAGAGAGATGTCTCTTATCCTTAGAAGACCTCCAGGTAGAGAGGCTTACCCAGGTGATGTATTCTATCTTCACTCAAGATTACTTGAGAGAGCAGCAAAACTTAGTGATAAAAATGGTGGAGGAAGTTTAACAGCTTTACCAATTATTGAGACACAAGCTGGAGATGTTGCAGCATATATTCCAACAAATGTTATCTCTATTACAGATGGACAAATTTTCTTAGAAACTGACCTATTTAACTCAGGAATTAGACCTGCTATTAATGTTGGTTTATCAGTTTCAAGAGTTGGTGGGGCAGCACAAGTAAAAGCTACTAAACAAGTTGCTGGTACACTTAGACTTGACCTTGCACAATTTAGAGAACTTGAAGCATTTGCACAATTCGCTTCAGACCTTGATGATATTTCAAAAGCACAACTTGGGCGTGGGCAAAGAATGGTAGAGGTACTTAAACAAGGACCTTACTCTCCATTACCAATGCAAAATCAAGTTGCAATAATATTTGCAGGTGCTAATGGTTATCTTGATGATATTGAAGCATCTTCTGTTGTTAAATTTGAGAGTGAATTAATTCCTTTCTTAGAAACAAAATATCCAAATATTTTAACTTCAATCAGAGACAATAAGAAAATAGTTGATGAGACAAGTGAAGAGTTACATAACGCATTAAAAGATTTTAAAATATCTTTTGCAGGTTAATAAAGGCTAAAATATGGCTAATTTAAAAGATATAAAACGAAAAATTTCTAGTGTATCTAATACTCAGAAAACTACTCGTGCTATGAAACTTGTATCTACGGCAAAGCTAAAACGAACAGAAGAGTTAGCTAAGCAGTCGAAAATATATGCTAATAAATTAACAGAGATGTTAACTGAAATAGCTCAAAATATAGAATCGACGAATGTTGAAGGGTTAAGTAGTAAGTTTTGTAATGAGCAAGAGGATATTAAAGTAGTAGATATTATATTTATTACTGCTGATAAAGGTTTGTGTGGTGGATTTAACACACAAACTATTAAAAGAGTTAAACAACTCATTGAGACTTATGAAGCTAAGGGAAGTAAAATTCGTCTTAGAGCAATAGGTAGAAAAGGTATTGATTACTTTAAGTTTAATGATATTGAATTAAGTAGTGAAGAGATAGGTTTAAGTTCTGCACCTAGTTATGATAAAGCTAAAAACTTTATCTCTTCATTAGTAGAAGATTATGTTAATGGTGTAACAGGTAAACTTATTCTTGTCTATAATGGTTATGTAAATGTAATCACACAAGAGGTAAGAGAGAGTAGTCTGCTTCCACTTGATACAACTTCAATACTTAATAGTAAAAAATCTTTATCAGATTTAGAGATGGAACCAGAGGATGATGATACACTTTTAGATGCACTTATCACTAAGTATGTAGAATATACTATACACTATGCACTTATAGACTCTTTAGCAGCAGAACATAGCTCACGAATGCAAGCTATGGACGCAGCAACTAATAATGCTAAAGAGATGGTGGCAAATTTAAATGTTGAATATAATAAAGCAAGACAACAAGCTATTACTACTGAATTAATTGAAATTATCAGTGGTGTAGAGTCAATGAAATAAGAGAGGGGAATTATGACAGGTAAAGTAGTACAGGTTTTAGGACCAGTTATTGATGTAGATTTTACAGACTATCTTCCATCAATAAATGAAGCATTAGAGGTGTTTTTCAATGTTGAGGGAAAAGAGCAAAAGTTAATATTAGAAGTTGCAGCTCAACTTGGAGATAATAGAGTAAGAACTATTGCTATGGATTCTAGTGAAGGTATCGTTAGAGGTACAGAAGCTAAAGCAACAGGTAACCCAATTAAAGTTCCTGTTGGAGAAGAGGTTCTTGGTAGAATTTTCAATGTTGTTGGTGATACAGTTGATGATGCTGGAGATTTTTCAGCAAAAGAGTACTGGTCAATCCATAGAGATCCACCACCATTTGAAGAGCAAAGTACAAAAACAGAAGTTTTTGAAACTGGTATCAAAGTAGTTGATTTACTTGCACCATATAATAAAGGTGGTAAAGTTGGACTATTTGGAGGAGCTGGTGTTGGTAAAACTGTAATTATTATGGAGCTTATCAACAATGTGGCTATGAAACATAGTGGTTACTCTGTATTTGCTGGTGTTGGTGAGAGAACAAGAGAGGGTAATGACCTTTACTTTGAGATGAAAGAGTCTAATGTATTGGATAAAGTTGCATTATGTTATGGGCAAATGAGTGAACCTCCTGGAGCTAGAAGTAGAATTGCTCTAACAGGTCTTACTATGGCTGAGTATTTTAGAGATGAAATGGGTCTTGATGTATTGATGTTTGTTGATAATATCTTTAGATTTGCTCAAGCTGGTTCAGAGATGTCAGCTCTTCTTGGTCGTATCCCTTCAGCTGTTGGTTACCAACCTACACTTGCTAGAGAGATGGGTGCATTACAAGAGAGAATTACATCTACAAACAAAGGTTCAATTACTTCTGTTCAAGCTGTATATGTACCAGCAGATGACCTGACTGACCCTGCTCCTGCTTCTGTATTTGCACACCTTGATGCAACAACAGTTCTTAATAGAAAAATTGCAGAGAAAGGTATCTATCCAGCAGTTGATCCACTTGACTCTACAAGTAGAATGCTTGATCCACAAATTATTGGAGAAGAGCATTATAATGTAGCTAGAGGTGTTCAACAAACTCTTCAAAAATATAAAGATTTGCAAGATATTATTGCTATTCTTGGTATGGACGAGTTATCAGAAGATGATAAACTTGTTGTTGATAGAGCAAGAAAAATAGAGAAATATTTATCTCAACCATTCCATGTTGCTGAAGTATTTACAGGAAGCCCAGGTGTTTATGTAGAGTTAGCTGATACAATAGCAGGATTTAAAGGTCTATTAGCTGGTGAGTATGATAATTTACCAGAAGATGCTTTCTATATGGTTGGTAATATGGCAGAGGCTCTTGAAAAAGCAGAGAAGTTAAAAGCAAAAGCAAAATAGGCTTTTAAAGGATTTTTATGGAACTTATGAAGCTTGAAATTATAACACCTACGGGTGTTATATATGATGCAAACATCAAACAAGTTACATTGCCTGGTAAAGATGGAGAATTTGGTGTTCTTCCTCAACATGCCTCTCTTGTATCTCTTTTAGAAACTGGTTTAATAGAGATAGAAGAAGAAAAATCTAAACTATCAGTAGTTATAGATTCTGGTTATGTAAAAGTTAGTGAAAACAAGGTTATATGTCTTGTTGAGGGTGCAGTTGCCCTAGAAGGTGCTGATAATGATATATCACATGCATTAGAAGATGCTCAAAAACTTATAAAAAGTGTTGAGAATTCAAATGCAGCTATTGCAACAGCTAAAAAACTAGATAATATGAAAAGTTTAATTTAAATTGAGTCTATTTGATTATCTATTTGAGAGTAGTTTTATTACTATTATAGTCTTATTACTACTCTCAATCTATTTTATCGCTACAATTTGGGTCTTTACATATAGATACTCTATACTTAGACACTATATTATTATAGAGAAAAAATCACTTGATTATCTATATATGGATAGAAATAAAAGTGTAACAAAAGAGTCTCTACTATTTAAATATCTTAATAGTCTGACTATCTCAAATAAGGCTATATTAAATGCTGCTATAAATGATACAGTACGAAGTTCAACTAAAGGTTTAACACTCCTATCCACAATAGCTTCAACATCTCCTTTTATAGGTTTATTTGGTACAGTCATTGGTATATTAGAGACATTCTCAAAATTAGGTGCTAAAAGTAGCACTGCTTTAAGTGTAATTGCACCTGCTATTAGTGAAGCATTAATTGCCACAGCTGTTGGTATATTTGTAGCTATTTTTGCATATACATTTCATCTAATTATAAAGAGAAAAGCTTATGAATTAAGTTCAATACTTCAATCTCAAGCAGAAGTTATTATAGCAAATGAAGAGCATTTAACGCGTTAATTAAAAATTAAATCTTTTCACAATATACCATCTCCCAACCCCAAAATACAATTACAACTTTTTTAATTTTCAATCCATCATTTATATAATTAACTACTATCTCATCTTTTTCATACTCAATTAACTGTTGAGTAGCCTCATTTACAAGAGATTTAATCCTCTTTTTTGATGCCTTTTCACCTCTTTTAATATATTTAAACTCAACTAATCCAATATACTC
>FRYL01000038.1_pt1 | contig 143700 bp, 160 predicted proteins | sample 1057401 | NCBI WGS metagenome assembly FRYL01 (sample SAMEA4473313, study PRJEB15554) | hydrothermal vent metagenome | biome: marine basaltic hydrothermal vent biome; feature: marine hydrothermal vent; material: water | place: Pacific Ocean | collected 2011-06-14/2011-07-23 | depth 1199 m
ATATTTACAAATTTTAGCTCAAATAAATCAAACTACACAACCAAAATTAATTGAAATTTTACAAACAACTGTAAATGATGTAATTAACTATAAAGGTGAAATATCAAATCTTAATAATATTTTATCTATAATAGAAGCTAAAACAGATAATAAAGAGATTAAAATAAATATTCAAAATCTTAAAAATCTTAAAATAGAATTATCTAATGAATATCAAAAGTTTGAAAATAATAATCAAATATCACAAATTAACAATCAAATAAGTGATATTGAAATAAATCTAAGTGCTAATAATAAAGAATTTAAAGAATTTTTAGCAATTAAAGAGATAAGATACCAAGATATATCATCTAATCTTACTCCTAATCAACTATATATGGATTTTATATTATTGACAAATAAGTATTGTCTATTTACTATTGATTTCAATAATAATATAACATTTAGATTATTAGATGATTATTTAAATATTAGAATAGAAGAGTTTAGGTATAACATTGAAAATAATATTAGAGATAATAATAGAATATTAAAAGATATTTTTGATATATTAACTCAAAGTATTGATAGTATTAAATTAACTACTCTATCAAATGAACTAAAAAATAAAACTGAACTTATTATCTCCCCCGATGGATTACTCAATCTATTGCCTTTTGAAGCACTATATGATGGAGAAAAATATCTAATAGAAACAAAGACTATTAGCTATATATCTTCTGCTAAAGAGTTTGTAAGAGGATTGAAAAGAGAAAAAGTTAATAATAAAAATGATATAGTAGCCTTTGGAGATGCAAATTTTGATATGAAGTTTGATAGTGGGAGTAGAGGAGTACCTTTATTATTAAAAGAAGAGTTTTCTAATTTACCTGCTACAAAAAATGAGATAGAAGCTATATCTAAAATATATCCAAATGCTAAAATTTATACTAATGATAAAGCATCTGTTGAGAATTTATTAAATATTAAAAATCCTAAAATATTACATCTTGCAACTCACGGATTTTATCTCAAAGATGAAGATACTCACCCTTTAGAAAAATCTGGATTAGCTTTTAGTGGGGCTTCAAGGGCTTCTAAAGTGGGAGATACAAGAGGGATTATAACTGCTCTTAAAATCTCTACAATGGATTTAAATGATACTGATTTAGTTGTTTTATCTGCTTGTGAGAGTGGATTAGGAGATATTAATAGTTCTGATGGGGTGATGAATTTATCATCTGCATTTATTCAAGCAGGGGCAAAAAGTGTGATTATCTCTCTTTGGAAGATTAATGATGAAGCTACTTCAATATTGATACAAGATTTTTATGATAATATATCAAAAGGTAAAAGTTATAAAGAGGCTTTGAGAGAAGCTAAACTTAAAATGATAGATAAAAATCCATTTTATTGGTCTTCGTTGATAATAAGTGGAGTATAAAAAAGGGAAAGAATGGAAAAAGAGAATATTATAATATTGAGTATGGCTGTTATTATGGCTATGCAACCTATTTATGGTGATGATATTAAAAAGTTAGATGATAAACCAGTAGATGAGGGTAAAACTACTGAAATTCTAAGAGGTGGTACAATTGAAGATAGTAATATTTCTATTGAAATTAAAGAGGATATTATAGAGATTAAAATAGAAGAGATTTCACATCTTCCAATTACTATGACTATTATTAGAGATGATAAAGAGATTAAAAAAGTTTCAAGTGAAAATGAAGATGAGATAATCTTTGAGATTAAAAAATCTGATATTCAAATTGGTGATAAAATTAGTATTTCTAATAGATTTGAGGAGATAAAAGAGATAAGAGTAGAGGAGTAAATATTATATATCTGTTTTTTTTACTATTAATTAAATAAGTTTAATATCCTTTTACAAAAAATATAGTATAATTCCCTAAAATTTTTATTGGAGAATTATATATGTTACATGAATATAGAGAAGAGATTAGCGTATTAAAACGAGAGAATGCACACTTTGCGAAAATCTTTGAGAGACATAATGAACTTGACCAAAAGGCAAAAGATAGTGATGAGGGTAGAGAACCTTTAAGTGATACAGAGTTAGAGAAAATTAAAAAAGAGAAACTTATCTTAAAAGATGAGGCTTTAATGATAATTGCTAAATATAAAAAAGAGCAAAAATAGAACTTCCTAAAATTAGGTTGGTTAATTCCAACCTAAACTTCCCTTAAAATATAAAGATTTATAATGAAATTTCAAGATATGAATCTACCACAAGATATGGTAGATAATTTAAACTCTTTGGGTTATATAGATGCTAAAGATATACAGATAGAGACGATTCCCTATGCTTTAGAGGGAGATGATATTGTGGCTAAGGCGAAGACGGGGTCTGGTAAGACTTTGGCTTTTTTAATTCCTTCAATGTTGAAAATAGATGTTAATAACAAAGATATTCAAATACTTATTTTAGCACCTACTAGAGAGCTTGTATCTCAAATTGCTACTGAAACTAGAAAAGTTGCAAGATATATTCCTAATCTTAAAGTTACAACTATTGTTGGTGGAGAGTCTTTGACAGCACAAGTAACATCTTTATCAAAAGGTTCTCATATTGTCGTATCTACTGTTGGGCGAATTATTGACCATCTTTCACGAGAGACAATAGATTTATCAAAGCTTAGAGTTGTGATATTAGATGAGGCTGATAGAATGTTGGATATGGGCTTTAGAGATGAAGTAGAGAAGATTATACGAAATAGTTCAAGGGTTAGACAAACTTTGCTATTTTCTGCTACTATTAATGAAAAAATAGATACTCTAATATCCAAAATTTCTACTAATCCAGAGCGAATAAATCTAAATGATACTACTAAAAATCAATTAGAAGAGATAGCTTATATTAGTAAAGATAAAGAGCAGACTCTTTTAGAGATATTATCACAAAGAGAGCCAAAATCTACTATAATTTTTTGTAATACTAAGATTGAAGTAGATAGATTAAATAAGCTTTTAAGAGATAGAAGATTTAGTTGTGATGCTTTTCATGGAGATTTTACACAGCCACAAAGAGATGAGATATTTCTACGGTTTGCTAATCATACAATGCCAATATTAATTGCCACAGATATTGCTTCTCGTGGGCTTGATGTAGAAAAAGTAGAACTTATTATAAATTATGATATTCCAGATAAGAGAGAGACTTACATTCATAGGGTAGGGCGAAGTGCAAGAGTAGATAGTAGAGGAGTTGCTGTTACTATATATAAATCTAATGAGAAGTTTAAGTTAGATGATATTGTGGGCAAAGTAAAACTCAAAAGATTAGAAGAGAATATTAGGATTAAGCCAATTAAGGCTACTATGAATACAGTTGTAATTAATGGTGGCAAGAGAGATAAGATACGAAAAGGTGATTTATTAGGTGTTTTATGTAAAGATTTAGAAATTTCACCTGATGATATTGGGAAGATTATCATTAATGAGAGAAAATCATTTATAGCAATTAGTGCAAGAGTAGATATTAAAAGAGAGAGAATCAAGATTAAAAAGAGAAATTTTAAATTTTGGTATCTTTAGGATAATTTTTAATTTTTTCTATATATTTTTTATCAAATAACTATGAAATTTTAGATAAAATATAAAAAATAAAACTATATAAAAAATATTTAAAATAAGGATTAATAATGAAAGTTCTATTAATAAAAGATGTAAAAGCATTAGGAAAAGCTGGTGAGATAAAAGAGGTAAAAGATGGTTATGGGCATAATTTTCTTATTAAAAAAGGTTTTGCAAAATTAGCTACAAGTAGTGTAATAGAAGAGTGGGAAAAAGAGGAGGCTAGAAAAGCTCAAGAGAGAAAAGATGAGATAGCAAAATTTGAAGATTATAAAAAGCAGTTAGAGAATATCAAAGTAGTTATTAAGAAAAAATCAGCACCAGTTGGAATACAAGGAAGTGTTGGTAAAGATGAGATTGTAAGAGTACTTAAAGATAGTCATAATATTATTATTGATAAAAAAACATTAGAGCTTAAAAAACCTATTAAAACAACTGGAATTGTTGGTGTAAAAGCTAAATTAGGTTATGGAATTACTGCTACAATTAGTGTAAGCGTGGAGAGTATATAGGTGTTTGATGCTACAACAATATTAGCTTATAGAGGCGATAATAGAGCTGTAATAGGTGGTGATGGTCAGGTAACTTTTGGAGATACTATTCTAAAGGGTAATGCTAGAAAGATTAGAAAATTATATAATGATAAAATATTAGCAGGATTTGCAGGAAGCACAGCAGATGCTTTTACCCTTTTTGATATGTTTGAGGGGATTTTGAATGAGAAAAAGGGTGATTTATTTCGTTCTGTAATTGAATTTTCTAAGCAGTGGAGAGGTGATAAACATCTGCGAAATTTAGAGGCTATGATGATAGTTCTTAACCGTGAGCATATTTTTATTCTTACAGGTAATGGAGATGTTGTAGAACCAGAAGATAATAGACTTGCAGCTATTGGTAGTGGTGGTAATTATGCCATCTCTTCGGCTAGAGCATTATATAAACATAGTGATTTAGATGAAGAGAGTTTAATTAGAGAGTCATTAGCTATTGCAGGTGATTTATGTATATATACAAATAAAAATATTAGAATATTAGAGTTATAAAAGGATAAGATAGTTGGATAATTTAACCCCAAAAGAGATAGTTGCACATTTAGATAAATATGTAATAGGGCAAAGAGATGCTAAAAAAACAATAGCAGTAGCTCTAAGAAATAGATATAGAAGAATGCAACTAGATATTCAAGTACAGAGAGATATAATACCTAAAAATATTTTGATGATAGGTGATACAGGTGTTGGGAAGACAGAGATAGCTAGAAGACTTGCTAGAATGATGTCTGTACCATTCATAAAAATAGAGGCTAGTAAATATACACAAGTTGGATTTGTAGGACGAGATGTAGAGTCTATGATACGAGATTTAGCTAATGTATCTATGGGATTGGTTAAAAAAGAGGAAGAGGAGAATAATCAAGAGAAGATAGAGGCTTTTGTAGAGAATAAGATTATAGAACAACTCCTACCTCCTCTTCCATCAGGTGCAACTGATGCTAAGAGAGCTGATTATGATAAATCATTTACAAAGATGCAAGAGAAGTTAGAAAATGGTAAGTTAGACCATTTAATTATCAAAGTAGATATAAAAGAGAGTAGTAATTTTGATGATAGTGGAATGCCTACTCATATTATTGAAGTTCAAGAGTCAATCTCTAAGGTTTTAGGAGGATTGAATAAAAGTAAAACTAAAGAGGTAACTGTAAAAGAGGCTAAAACTCTTTTGGCACAAGAGGCTATTAGTGAGCTATTTGATAATGATAATATCAAAGAGAAAGCTAAAAAGAGAGTAGAAGAGGGTGGTATTATCTTTCTTGATGAGATTGATAAGATTGCTATTGCTAAATCAAGTGGTAGTAGTCAAGACCCAGGTAAAGAGGGGGTTCAAAGAGATTTACTTCCAATTGTTGAGGGTTCAACTGTTAATACAAAATTGGGTATGATTAAGACAGACCATATTCTATTTATTGCAGCTGGTGCATTTCATGTAAGTAAGCCAAGCGACCTTATCCCTGAACTTCAAGGGAGATTTCCATTAAGAGTAGAACTTGATGCTCTTGATGAAGAGGCACTATATAAGATTTTAACTCAACCTCAAAACTCTATGGTAAAACAGTATCAACTTCTATTAGGTGTAGAGGGTGTAGAGCTTATCTTTAAAGAAGAAGCATTAAAATCTATTGCTAGTTATGCTTTTAGAGCAAATGAGAAGAGTGAAGATATTGGAGCAAGACGACTTCATACTATTATGGAGAAGATATTAGAAGATATTAGTTTTAATGCAGATGAACATTCTGGAGAGACTATATATATAGATGAAGAGTTAGTAGTAAGACAGGTTGGTGATATTGTTAAAGATGAAGATGCTACAAGGTATATATTATGATAAATAATAGAAGAAGTGGATTTGTAGCAGTTGTTGGACGACCAAATTCAGGCAAATCTACTCTACTTAATTATCTTGTAGGTGAGAGATTAGCGATGGTATCAAAAAAAGCTCAAGCTACAAGAAAGAGAATGAATATTATTGTGATGTATCAAGATACTCAAATTATATTTGTAGATACTCCAGGTATTCATAAAAAAGAGAGATTACTCAATCAATTTATGTTAGATGAGGCACTAAAGGCTATGGGAGATAGTGATTTAATACTATTTCTAGCCCCTGCTACGGATTCACTCAAAGAGTATGAGAAGTTTTTGGAACTCAATCAATCTAAAAATGCTAAGCATATTGTACTTCTTACTAAGATTGACCATATTAAAAAAGATGCTATTTTAGCAAAATTAATGGAGTATCAAAAGTATCAAGATAAATTTGAGGCTATTATTCCATTTTCGGTTAATAAAAAAGTGGGTAAAAATGCACTTTTAGGAGAGATAAGTAAAAATTTACCACTATCTCCATTTCTATTTGATAATGATACAATTACGACAGAGAATATCCGAAATATATATAAAGAGTTAATTCGTGAATCAATCTTTGAAAATCTTAGTGATGAGATACCTTATGAGAGTGATGTTGTTATTGATAAAATATATGAGAGCGATGAGATAGATAAGATATATGCTACTATTGTAGTAGAAAAAGATACTCAAAAGGGTATTATTGTAGGTAGAAATGGTGAGGGTATAAAGAGAGTTGGTAAATTAGCTAGAGAGGTTTTAGAGAACTTTGCTAATAAGAAGATATATTTAAATCTTTTTGTATCTGTTAAAAAAGGTTGGAGTAAGAATAGAGATTCTCTTGAAGAGTTTGGTTATATAGTGTAAGCTATTATTAATATTAAAACGAATATAATATTAATACTTTATTAAAGGGGCTATAAAGCTATGTTTAATATCAAGAGTAAATTAAAAGATAAAAAATCAGCAAAAAAACAATCTAAATATAAATCTATTTTTACAGTAGATGCTTATGAAGATAGATTTTATAAGCAATATAATAATAAAATAGAGCCTAAGAAAAAAGCTGAATATAATACATCAAATTATGTTACATCTTATATGAGTAATAAAGATTTAATCTCTTCTGTAATTGAGATTAGTAATAGTATTCCAGAAGAGGATGTTGATGATACAATAGAGCTTAAAACTTATGAAGAGTTAGGGTTAGATCAAGCTAATACATATATTATAAGTTCTGTTGAGACTACTGAAGTAGATAATCATAGACACTTTCAGGTATTCGTTACTGAACCAGAGACAATTCAAGAGAGATTTAAACAAGTTTTAGTAGATGTTAAATTTATAGATTTAATTATACCATCACCTCTTTTATATAAAACTCTATATGCAAATAAAATTTTACATAATGTTGGAGTAGATTGTTTCATATATTTTACTAGATATGACACAGTAGTTGTAATTTATCAAGATGGAGAGTATTTATACTCTAAATCAATAGAGCACTCTCTTACTAGAATATATGAGAAATATTTAGAGATGCCTGGTGAACGAATGGATGAGGATAAATTCTATAAAATATTAGGTACAGAGGGATTAAAATCAACGGATTCTGATTATCAAAAAGATGTAATGAAAATTTTTGGAGAGGTTTTTATTGGTATTAATGATATTTTAATCTATGCTAAAAGAGCATTTGATTTAGAATCTATAGATAAGGTTTATGTAGGTAGTGAATTTGGTCCAATTTTAGGATTAGAAGATTATTCTCAAACATATTTAGGACATGTTTTAAGTGAGTTAAATTTTGATTATAGTTTTGAGAGTGATGAGTGGTATTTAGAGCAATTTCAATGTTTAATGGCACTTACAGCAATTGGTTATTTAAATGAAGAGGACAATAATCTTGTAAATTTAACACAGTTTTATAGACCACCACCATTTCATATGCGTCCTGGTGGGCAGTTTATAATCTCCACAACGATAGCAAGTATTGTTGGTATTACTTATCCTTCAGTATATTTAGTAGGTGCTTATGCTAATAAATTAGAGATACATCTCTTAGAAGATAAAAAAACAAAACTTACAAATATAGCTAATAATTATAAAAAGATACTAGCTAATAAAAGTGCTATTTCTAAAAAATTAGATGCAGAGATAGAGAAATTAGATATAACATATAGCAGTAAAATTAAAACTTTAAGTGCTATTTATAATAAAAAAGTACATTATAAGCTAAAATCAGAATCTTTATATAAATTTGCAGGGGATTTAAAAAAGCATGATGTAAGGACTGATAGTATAAGTAGTAAAAATGATTCATATCAAATATCTTTAGTAAGTGAGAGTAGTAAGAGTATTACTACTTTAATTAAATCAATATCAGAAGAGTATTTTGATGTAATAAAGAATATAGATATTTCAGAAATTATATATGATACAGATACAGGATATTATAGAGGATTATTAAAGGTAGATTTAAAATGAAGTTTTTTGCAGATAAAATGGAGGCTTTAGATAACTTTTTTGCTGGAAAAAGTAGTAGTGAGAGTTATATGATTATTGTTGGTGTAGCTGGGTCTATTGCTTTTGTTGCATATATGATTTTTTTACCTTATGCTACTTCAGAGTTTGAAACTTCTAAAGCTAGAAAAATTGCTATTAAAAAGAGTATTAATGAGCAAAAAAGTTATTTAACTACTATAACAATTAATGGAGATAGAGATTTTTATGTAAAGCAACATAATCGTGATATTGCTCAAAAAAAGAATGCTATTGCTAATTATAAAGCAAAAATTAAATTTGTAAATCTTAATTTAGAGCAACTTTCAGATATGCTATTTAATAAACGAAGCTGGTCAAGATTTATAGATTCAATTAGTGCTAAATCTGATGAACATGATTTAATGTTAAGAGAGATTACAAGTGAGTATGTAGATAATAATGGTAGTTTTGGGCATGTTTTAAAAGTTGGTATATCTTGTAAAGGTGATTATAATGGTATTGTTCAATTTATTAATCAGTTAGAGCAAAATGTTTTGGTTACAGATGTATATGATATACATATATATTCTGATACTAATACATCTTATGCTTTATCTGATATTAATATTTCTGTATGGGGAGTAAATCATTGATGAAAAAATTAATAATAGTCTTAACTATTTTAACTACAATTATATCTGCTCAAAATATATCAGTTGAAGATATTAAGATGATGGTTCAAAAAATTAGAGATAAGAGAGTAGGTGTTGATATAGCTCAATTAGCATATACAGAGAATCCATTTGTATCTGTTGTTAAAGGTGGTGAGAATAATACTACAAAGATGGTTTTTAAACCAAAAAGGGTAGAGGTGCAACTTATAGTTGATGGAGTATTAAATCAACGAGCAAAAATTAATGGTAAATGGAAAAAGTTGGGTGATATGGTATCTGATTATAATATTACACATATTGATAGCAGAAAAGTTATATTATCAAGAGATAATAATACTACAAAAACAGTTTTTATATATAAAGATAAAAATATTATAACTTCAAAAGGGAGTAATTAGATGAATAAATTTAATTTTAGGAGTATATTAGTAGCAGTAATGATATTACTATTTATACCCAATATATTAAGTGCAAAGGGGTGTTCTACAAAGCTTTTTACAGCTACAATGAATAGTGAAATTACAATTGCAGATGCTATTGAGAATTTAGCAGATACTTGTGGTTTTAGTATTATTGTACGAGATAGTGCAGCTAAAAAGCGTTTGAATAAGAGATTGTATTATGTCAAACTTAAAAATAGTACTCTTAGAGGATTTTTAGATACAATACTTTTAGAAAATGATCTTCTCTATACACTTAATAGAAATAAGTTAATTATATCATATCTACAAACAAAAACATTTAGAATTCACTATATAGCAGGTAAGAGAGTAGGGAGTTCTAAAGCTAATGTTACTATTGCTGGAAGTTCAGGAGGAAGTTCATCTGATGGTGGTAGTGGTAATGGAGGAAATTCCGAAACTGGAATCTCAATCCAAAGTGATGATACATTTCAATTTTGGGATAATGTAGAGAAAGAGATTCAAAGAATTTTGATAGGTGCAGGTGATGGTAGTACTCATTATACAAAAAATGGTGATGAATGGACAGCTCCTGATGGAGAGAAATGGGAATATAATCCATTAGCACCAATTGTAAATCCAACAGCAGGAATGGTAACAGTTACAGGTACAGCAAAACAGCTGAAAAGAGTAGAACAATATATTAAAACACTTACAAAACAGATAAAATCTGAAGTTCTAATTGATGTTAGAATACTTAGTGTAGAGTTTGATAATAGTAAAACAACAGGTGTAGATTGGAGTCAAATATATGGACTTCAGAATTTTACTTTAAACTCTATGATGATGACACAGAGTAATGTAGCTAACTATACTAGAGATAGTGGAGATGGAGGGGGAGCATTTCCTTTTACAGGGACAACATTTGCAGATAATCCAACTCCTACAAGAGCAGGGATTTTTGAAGTTGGTGCCACTGCAGGTATTAAAGATTTAGTAAAATTTTTGGGTACTCAAGGAGATGTAAAATCTATATCAAGTCCAAGAGTTTTAACTCTCAATAATCAACCAGCACTAATTAGTGTAGGTAGAGAACTTTTTTATAAAATTAAATCAAGTGCAACAGCAGCAAGTGCAGGAGGAGCAACATCTTCTGAAGGAGAGCAAGTAAGTTCTGTTTTTGCAGGTATATTATTAGATATTACCCCACAAATTGCACCAAATGGAATGGTTACTCTCAAAATAAATCCATCAATTACTGATACAGCTGCAACTATTACATCTGATGGAACAGCTAGAAATATTCCACCAGATTTAATTAGACGACAAATTGCTTCTGTAATTACAGTTAAAGATGGACAACACGCAGTTTTAGGTGGATTAATATCATCTAAAAAAGGGATTAAAACATCTAAAGTACCACTTTTAGGTGATTTACCACTATTAGAGTATATGTTTAAAAAAGAGGAGAAGATTGAGAAAGTTGAAGAGCTAGTATTGATTATTACTCCTCATATTATTAAAAGTGATAAAGATATTTCTCTTAAATCATTAGGATATAAGAAATTAACAAATGAGTAATTTTAATGAAATTAAAAATATATTTATTGATACAATAGATATTGATGAGTATGTTGAATTAGAATCAGCAGTATATTCTTATAATAGATTATTTGATAGCATTAATAGACCATTAAAAATGGTTCTGCTTTTTGGAAGACCAGGGACTGGAAAAAGTATTTTACTTAACCGTCTCTATCAAAATTTGAAATATCAAAGAGAGATACACTATTTTGATGCTCCATCAACAGAGGAGAGAGAGTTTTTTAGAAAATTTTTCAAGTTAGTTACTCTTAAAGATTTACCAAAAAATACAGAGATAAATTTTACTACTTTAGTAGATTATTGTAAAAGTATTCAAGGTAAAAGAGAGATTACAATTTTGTTAGATGAGGCACAGATGTATCAGCCATCTATGTTAGAAAAAATTAGAATTTTATCTGATACAAGGGCTATCAAATTTGTAATCTCAATTCATAAAACTGATAATGAAGATTTAATTACAAAAGAGCATTTTAAAACTCGTATATGGGAGACAATAGAACTAAGAAATGTAAGTAGAGTAGAACTTAAAAGCTATATACATAAAAAACTTCTAAAGAGAAACTATTTTGAGATAGCAGATATTATAAAAGATAAACATATTAAAATGATATATAATTTTACAAATGGTAATTTTAGAGAGTGTAATAAAATGATGTTTAAAATTTTTGAGATTTATGAATATTATGATGGATTGGATAATTATAAAATTAATGAAAATAGATTTTCTAAAAAATTTATAGAGATGGCAGCAATAAGGTTAGGTTATATAAATGTATGAGATGAGAGATTTAGAGAAGCAGTGGCTTAAATATAAATTAAAGCAGTCTATTCCATATTTTATTTTAGTAATATATTTTATTTTAATTGCAGTTTATTATAATTATAGAGTTGTAGTTAATAGTTTTATATTAGAGTATTATAATAAAATAGTTGAAAAATATAATATAGATGATAATAAAACCGTAAAAACTAAAATAGTAGATGATAATGAAAGTAAAAATCTTGTAGTTACAATTGATAAAAATATTACAACAGAGTTAAATAGAACTGATGATATCTTTGATATAAATAGTACTATTTATGAAGAAAATGTAACTAATCCATTTTTTACAACCATTAAAAGTGAGATTAAAAAGAGTCCTCAAGATAAATTAGAAGATGAGATAGAGAAAAGACACAAAAAAAAGTATGTATATATTAAAACTACATCAAGAGAGTATAAAGAGGTAGAGAAGAGATTTAAAAATAATCAAGACCCAGAAGATGCACTATTTTTGGCAAGATTTTATTATGAGAGTAAAAAGTATAAAAAGGCAGAAGAGTGGGCATTTATAGCAAATGAGTTAGATGATACTTCTGAAGAGAGTTGGTTAATTTATGCAAAAGCAAAAGCTAAGAGAGGTAAGATACTAGAGGCTGTTCATATCTTAGATGCATATCTTAAAAAGTATAATTCAATAGGTGCTAGAAAATTATTAGAGCAGTATAGAAAAAAATTATAAAAGTAAATTTAAAAAAAGAGGTTATCTATGGTTAAATTAATTAAAATAATGTTGGAAGAGAATCTTTTAGAAAAAGATAGTATATCTTATTTGGTTAGACATCGTCCAAATCCACTTAAAGTTAATTTTGCAAATCTTATTGAGCATAATTTTATTGATGTTAATGTAGTTGAAGAGTTTCTTGCTAAGAAAATTAGAGAAGGAGTTATAAATCTTGCCCATCTTGAAAAAATTGAGGGTATGGATATTAATAAAATTTTACATCTTGTAGCTGATGAACTTAAAATTAAGTTTATAGATTTAGATGATGTAGATTTAGATATGAATCTTTTTGCAAAGACTCCATATAAGCAGTTAATTAAATATGATGTTATTCCTATTGAAGAGAGTGATCTTAGTATTTTAATTGTTTTTGGTGACCCATTAGATATGGAAGCACAAGATGTAATGCAGAGAATTTTCCCTAGAAAACCTATTGATATTGCAATAGCTCGTCCTAGACAGATTCAAGAGTATCTACAAAGATTGGAGATAAATGAGAGTGTTAAAGAGTTAGTTAATGGTATTAGGCATGAGCTAAAAGATACTACATCAGGAGAAGATAAAGATAAAGATGAATCTCCTGCCGTATTAAAACTTTTTGATATTATTTTGAGAAAATCAATTACATCATACGCGAGTGATATTCATATTGAAGCTACTGAAAAGAGTTGTATTGTACGAGCCAGAATTGATGGTATGTTAGTACAACTTTTTACATTTGATAAAGATATATTCTATCCGTTAGCTTCACGAATAAAGTTAGTATCTAGTCTTGATATTGCAGAGAAGAGAAAACCACAAGATGGAAGATTTTCTACTACTGTTGTAGGTAATCCTTATGACTTTAGGGTTTCAACTTTGCCTACACTTCATGGAGAATCAATCGTTATGAGGATTTTGGATAAATCTAAAGTTATGATTAGACTTCAAGATTCTGGAATGGCAAAAGATAACTATGATAAATTTACAGAGAGTATTAAAGCTCCTTATGGGATTGTATTGGTAACAGGACCTACGGGTAGTGGTAAGACTACAACCCTATATGGTGCATTAAATGAGATTAGAGATGTACGAGATAAGATTATTACAGTTGAAGACCCAGTTGAGTATCAAATGGGTGGTATCCAACAAGTTCATGTAAAAGCAAGTGTAGGGCTTAGTTTTGCTGATGCACTTCGTTCAATTCTTAGACAAGATCCAGATAAGATAATGATTGGGGAAATTCGTGACCAAGAGACTCTTAGAATTGCTATTCAAGCAGCCCTTACAGGACACTTAGTATTATCTACACTACATACAAATGATGCTATTAGTGCTGTTACAAGGATTTTGGATATGGGAATTGAGAGTTATCTTGTAAGTGGTGCATTAGTAGCAATTCAAGCACAAAGACTTGTAAGAAAACTTTGTCCTCACTGTACAGTCCCTGATACACTTCAAGAGAGAGTAATGAGAGAGATAGAACCATATCTTCCAAAAGATAGAGAAGAGCTAACTTTCTTTAGAGGTGAGGGGTGTAAAGAGTGTGGACACTCTGGATATAGAGGACGAGAGATGATTTCCGAAGTACTTCAAATTAGTGAAGAGTTTGCTAGACTTATTGCATCAGGTGGTTCTAAAGAGGAGATGACAGAATTGGCATTTAAAGGTGGTTTTGTACCTATGTTTAGTGATGGATTGGTTAAAGCATTAGATGGTAAAAGTACAGTAGAAGAGATATATAGGGTGGCACGATTATAATGAAATATTTTAATGTAACTATTATTAATAAAGGTGCAAAGAGTGTAGAGATTATTAAAGCACCGGCTAAAATGTCTGCCGTAGCTAATGCAAAAAGAAAATTTCCAGGTGCTGTAATTGTAAGGGCAGTTGAGACTGCTGCACCTGTTGAAGATAGTTTTCAAGATATTATTAAGAAGATTAATGATTGGATGGAGGGAGAGATTCCAGAAGAGGCAAAAATCTCTAGTATTAGACAAATTGCTGTTATGAGTGATGCAGGTATTCCTATTAATGATACTCTTCAAGAGATTGCAAATACTGTTGAAAATGAGAAGTTGAAAAAGATTTATCAATCTTTATGTGATGATATTAATGCAGGTAAGAGTATGTCTTCATCTATGGAAAAATATAGAAGTGAATTTGGAAATATTACTATTGCTATGACAGATTTGGGTGAGAAAACTGGTAATATTTCTGAAGCTTACTCTAAATTAGCTAGTATTTTAGAAGATATTGCAGATAATCAGAAAAAATTTAAAAAAGCACTTAAAGGTCCTAAAAATACTTTAATTGCAATGGGAGTAGCTTTTTCTATTTTGATTTTAGCTGTTGTTCCTAAATTTAAGGCTATTTTTGAAAAATTAAAAACAGATTTACCCGTACCTACTCAAATTCTACTTTTTCTTGAACATTTTATGACAACATATATGACAGAGATTATTATTACATTTATAGTTGTTAAGCAGGTTCATAGTTATTTATATAAGAATAATGAAGCATATACACTTCAGGTTGATACTATTATGATAAATCCTAGAGTTATTTTAGTTAGTAAGGCTATTTTTTTATCAACTATGCATAGATATAATCTTGTATTTGGAGAGCTTGTAAAATCTGGAACACCTGTTGTTGAGGCATTAGATACAGCAGTTAAAATGGTAGATAATTTGGCAATGAAGAAAAAACTCTCTACCATTGCACCGAATATTTCTAAGGGTAAAAGTTTAACAGAATCTCTAATTGAGACAGGACTTTATCAAAATATGCTACTTCAAATGATAAAAGCTGGAGAGGCTGGTGGGCAGTTAGATATGATGTTAGATAAGGTTACAAACTATTATTATGCAGAATTTACAGATTTAATTGATAACCTCTCTGCTTATATTGAACCAATTATGATGTTTTTTATTGCTTGTCTTGTTACACTTATGGCTTTGGGAATTTTTATGCCTATGTGGGATATGGGTAAAGCAGCAAAATAGAGATGATATTTAAAAATTTAGAAGATATAAAAAATCTATCATTAGATGAGAAGTTAAGAGGATTAGGGAGTTATAGAAAAGCTCCTTACTCCAAAAAGCTATTTAGAACTAATATGATGTTAAATCCACTAAACTTAAAACATCTAAATAGAATTGATAAATTAGATAGTGATATGATAACACTAAATTTAGAAGATGCTATCGCCCCATCTCGCAAAAAAGAGGCACTATATAATATAGCCTTTTTTCTCTCTCATTTAAAATATTCTAATAGTTTTATTGTTATTAGAACTAATCCATTAGGTGAGGGTGGAGAAGAGGAGATAGAATTTTTAAATGATTTTGGTTTTGATGCTATTAGAGTATCAAAAGTAAGAACTAAAGAGGATATATCAAAAGCATTATCAATTTTAGTAAATGATAAAGAGCTTCATATCTCAATGGAGACAAAAGAGGCTTTTATGAATTTAAAAGAGCTTAGAGTTGATAAACGGTTTACAACTGCTAATATTGGTATTTTAGATTTATTAAACTCTCTTAATCTTCCTCAATCACTACTACAAATAAATAATCCTACAATTGATTATATCTTATCAAAATTTTTAATAGATGCACACTCTGTGGGGCTTAGAGCTACCTCATTTATGTTTCAAGAGTATAGAGATATTGATAAATTTAGAGAGTGGTGTAATAGAGAAAAAATGATGGGTTTTAAATCTAAAGCCTGTATGGGACCTATACAAGTAGAGGTTGCTAATGAGATATTTGGTGTAGATAAAAAAGAGATAGAGAGAGCTAATCATATTAAAAAAGCTTTTGAAGAGAGTAGTAAAATAGGTGAAAATGGATTTATGGACGATAAATATGGCTTTATTGATGAACCAATTTATAAAGATGCACTATTATTACTGGATAGTGTATGAGAAGTTTATTAATAATCTTAATTTTAATATCTCCTATTTTGAGCTATGATTATTTAGCCAATCAAGATGTAAAAAAGTTTATCAATTATATGATAAAAGAGCATAAATATAGTAAAAGTAAATTAGAGAATATATTCAAAAAAACTAAATTTAAAAAAAGAGTTTTATCTAAATATAGTGTACCTAAAAAAGCTTATAAAAGTGATGCTAGTTGGAGAGTATATGAGAATAATTTAGTAGTGCCATTGATGTTTAAAAGAGCTAAAAAGTTTAAAAAGAGACACTTAAAATTATTAAAGAAAATATCAAAAGAGTATAGAGTAGATATAAATATAATTGTAGCCGTTGCAGGAGTAGAGAGTAATTTTGGAACTAATACAGGGAATTTTAGCATAATAGATGCACTTACTACTTTAGCTTTTTTCAAAAATAGAAAAGAGGAGTTTTTTAAATATGAGTTAGAGGAGTATCTACTTTTGTGTAGAGATAAGAAGTATAATCCATTTAAATTAAAAGGCTCATTTGCAGGGGCTATGGGGATAGTTCAACAGCTTCCATCAATTAATATAGAGTATGGAGTTGATTATAATAAAGATGGAGTATCTAATCCTTGGAATATTCCTGATGCTTTAGCCTCTATTGCTAACTTTTTACACTCTAATGGTTGGAGCAATAGTAGAAGTATAGTTATTAAAGCAAAATATAATAAATCAAGATTTAGAGTTTTAGATAGTGGATTTGATAAATATTATAATATACAAAAGTTAAGAGATATTGGACTTACTTTTAATAATTTTAAGCAAGATAATGCTACATTAATAGTATTGAACTCTAAATATATAGATGAAATATGGTTAGGAGATAAGAACTTTGATATTTTAACAAGTTATAATAATAGCATAAATTATGCTATGGCTTTATATAAAATATCAAAAAAAATTGATAAATAAGAGATAGAGGTAATAGAATGCAAGAGAGTATAATATGGATAGGACATGATAGACATACAACTAAATTTATCCAATATTTTATAAATTTTATTATCTCTATAATTATTATCATTTTATCATTTAAAATAGATATTAAATTTATATTTCTAATTATTATACCAATTATAATTACATTATCTATATATAAAAATATTGTACGAAATAGATTTGAGATAAACTCTAAACGAATAGTTCTAACCAAATTTGAAAATAATAAATATAAAATTTATGAGATAGAGTTATATGATGTAAAACATTTAGTATTAGAGGAGAAATCAAATAGTAAAGGTTATATTTTATTTAAAACTAAGAGTAGTAAGTTTCCAGAGTTAAAAACACCATATATGGATAATCCTGAAGAGGTTCATCATAAAGTAAGAGATATTATAGAGGAATTAAAATTTGATAGAAGTAAAATTTTAGGAGATAATTAAGAGTAAAAAACCAAGATTTAATCAATCTCTACAACACTTTTATATATAATCTTAAAAAATATCTCCTAAGAGGATTATATATAATGATAGATTTAAAATATTTACAAAAAAATTATGAAGAAGCAACAGCAAAATTAATTAAAAAAGGTGTTGATAGCAAGATTTTAGATGAGTTAAATTCTCTATTTTTAGAACATAAAGAGGCTTTAAAATCTTTTGAAGATAGCAAAGCAGAGCAGAATAGATTATCAAAAGAGTTTGGTACATATAAAAGAGAGGGTAGAGATATAGCACCTCTCAAAGCTCAAATTGATGAGTTAAAAGTGCTTATTAGTAGCAAACAGGATAAAGCAAGAGATATTGCAGAGAGATTAGAAAACTTTGCACTAAATATTCCAAATTTTCCAGATGATAGCGTACCTAATGGAGAGAGTGAAGATGATAATCTTGAACTTCGCAAAGTCCTTACTCCAAAAGAGTTCTCATTTACTCCAAAAGAGCATTGGGAATTAAGTGAGATTAATGGTTGGATTGATTTTGGTAGAGGTGTGAAACTTGCTAAGAGTCGTTTTAGCGTACTTAGAGGAGATGGTGCAAGATTAGAGAGAGCTTTAATAAACTTCTTTTTAGATGAAAACCGTGCCAAAGGATTTGAAGAGGTAGCAGTACCTTTTATAAATAATCGTGATATGCTTCAAGGGACAGGACAACTCCCAAAATTTGAAGATGACTTATTTAAAATAGAAGATGAAAACCTATTTTTAATCCCCACAGCAGAAGTCCCACTTACAAATTTATATAATGATGAAATTTTGAGTGCAGATGAACTACCAAAACTTCTAACAGCTTACACCCCTTGTTTTAGAAAAGAGGCAGGAAGTGCAGGGCGAGATACAAGAGGTATGATAAGACAACATCAATTTAGCAAAGTAGAGATGGTAGCTATCGCTAACCCTAATAATTCAGAAGAGATTTTTAAAATGATGGTAAATAATGCTTCTGATATTCTCACTAAATTAGGACTCCCTCATAGAGTTGTAGAGCTATGTTATGGAGATTTAGGTTTTAGTGCATCAACTACAATTGATTTAGAGGTTTGGTTACCTGGGCAAAACAGATATCGTGAGATTAGTTCAATATCAAACACAAGAGAGTTTCAAGCAAGAAGAGCAAAAATAAGATTTAAAGATGGCAAAAAGAATAGCTTAGTACATACACTAAATGGTTCAGCATTAGCAGTTGGTAGAACAATTGTAGCAATAATGGAGAATTATCAAAATGAAGATGGAACTGTAGATATTCCAGAAGTTCTCAAAAAGTATATGTAATGATAGCAATTGTAGATTATAATATAGGAAATCTTGCCTCTGTTATTAATGCCTTTAAAGTTTTGGGAGAAGCCGTAGTAGTAGAGAGTAACCCTGATAAATTAAAAGATTATGATAAGTTAGTTTTACCAGGAGTTGGTGCTTTTGGAGATGCTATGGAGCATTTAAAATCTACCAAAATGGATAAAGCAGTAATAGAGTATGCAAATAGTGGTAAACCACTTTTAGGAATTTGTCTTGGAATGCAACTACTATTTGATAGTTCCACAGAGTTTGGAGAGCATAAAGGACTAGGTTTAATTGATGGAGATATAGTCCCTTTTGATAACTCCAAATTTGATAAAAACCTAAAAGTACCACATATGGGTTGGAATGAACTATTTATTCAAAAAGATAGCGATTTATTTAATGGATTAGATAAAGAGGCATACCTATATTTTGTACACTCATATCATGTAGAGTGCGATGAAAAATATGTAATTGGTAAAACATATTATGGATATGAGTTTGTAAGTGCAGTAAATAGAGATAATATTTATGGTATTCAACCACACCCTGAAAAGAGTCATAAAAATGGGCTGAAGATTATAGAGAATTTTATAAAGTTGTAATAAAAAGGAAAACCAATGAGTGAGCATTTTATTAAAGAGATTGAGATTAAGAATTTTAAATGTTTTGAAGATTTTAAAGCAGAGGGTTTTGGTAGAGTTAATCTTATTGGTGGGAAGAATAATGTGGGGAAGACGGCTTTTATGGAAGCATTAGCAGTAAATGTCCATGCTAAAGATATTTTAACTCTTTTTACAGCTATTAATATTGTTACTTTTCAGAGAAATAAATTAGAAAAAAATAGAGATATAAAAGAGGATTTTAAAAATATTAAAGAGTACGCTTCTACTACAAACCTCAAAACTATTGCTTATAATTTAAAAAATGAAGATGGAAAGATAGAATACTGTTTTAAAATAGATAAAAAAGAGGCAGATATTAACTCAAATGAGTTTTCTTATCAAATAAAAAAAATAGATAATATATATTTTCTTGATAATTTTGGATTTGATAATTATTGGTTAAAAGAGGTATATAAATCTGTTCAAAGAAAAGATAAAGAAGAGATTTTATATAAATATATTAATGAATTTGATGATAATGTAGAAAAATTTAAAATAATGGGTGGAGAGTCTCCAGAGTGTAAATTAAAAGGTAAAAATAAATATAGAGAGATTAATGAGTTTGGATATGGATTAAAGCATTATATCTCGATTATTTGTGCTTTATATGCTTGTGAAAATGGCTATCTATTTATTGATGAGATAGATAATGGTATTCACTATACTCAACTTGATAAATTATGGGAAATAATTCTAACAATATCAAAAGAACAAAATGTTCAAGTATTTGCCACAACACATTCAAAAGAGTGTATAGAGTCATTCAATAGAGTTCAAGAGAAATTGGAAGATAAAGATACTTATTATTCTGAAATGATAAAAAATATAAAAACCAATAAAATTTTTATGAGAATTTTAGATAGTAATCAATTAGATTATGAACTAACCCACAAGGGAGAGTTTAGAGGATGAGTAATGTTCTAATTGTTGAGAGTGAAAATGATAAATATTTTATTGAGGCATTAATTAAAAATATTAATCTAGATATTGAAATTGGTGAGCCAATTTGTACTATTGATGAGTATGAATGTTTGGGTGGAATTGGTAAATTAGAAGAGCGACTTAGAGCATTAACGCATAGAATTATAAAAGGTGAGATAGATAAAGTAGGGATTATATTTGATGCTGATAAGGTTGGTATTGAAAAAAGAATTATACAAATTCAAGAAAAAATAAACTTAGTTAAAAGAGATTTACCTAATGGTTTAGATAAAGTAGAATTTGTTATTTATATTCAAAATAAAGATGGAAATGGTGAGCTTGAAACTGTTTTGAAAGAGATAAAATCAAAAGATTCTACGGTAGCTGATTGTTTAGGTACTTGGCAAGATTGTTTACCTGATAATAAGAAATTAAATCAAAAAGATTTTGATAAATTTTGGATTCAGATATATCAGAGATATGATTGTTGTACAAAAAAAGAGGTAAAACAAGCAGGAAAGAAGTGTAATAATAAAGCTTCTTTAACAAAAGGGATATACGATTTTGATAGAGATATATTAAATAACTTAAAAAAATTCTTAAAAGAAATAGGAGAAAAAGATGACAATACTACCAGCAATTGATTTAAAAGATGGGAAAGCAGTAAGACTAAGTAAAGGTTTAATGGAGAGTGCAAAGATTTATAGTGATGAGCCGTGGCAAGTGGCAAAGAGGTTTGAAGAGTTAGGGGCTAAGTGGGTACATTTAGTAGATTTAAATGGTGCATTTGCAGGGAAGCCTGAAAATTTGGAGCAGATTAAAAAAATTCGTGAAAATTGTAGTGTGAAGTTAGAACTTGGTGGTGGAATTAGAGATGAAGAGACTATTAAAATGTATTTAGAGCTTGGAATTGATAGATTAATTTTAGGTTCTATTGCAGTTAAAAATCCTCAATTCGTCAAAGATATGGCAAAAAAATATCCAATTGTTGTGGGAATTGATGCTATTGATGGAATGGTGGCTGTTGAGGGTTGGGGAGAAGTCTCTGATATGAAAGCGACTGATTTAGCTAAAGAGTTTGCAAATGCAGGGGTTGAGGCGATAATTTGTACTGATGTTGGGCGAGATGGAATGATGACTGGGGTAAATGTGGAATTTACTCTTGAAATTCAAAAAGCTTCTGGATTAGAGACAATTGCAAGTGGAGGATTAAAAGATATGAGTGATATTAATGCTTTAATAGATGCTAAAATTGATGGGACTATTGTGGGAAAAGCTTTTTATGAGGGTACTTTGGATTTGGAAGAGGCATTTAAGGCTACTAAATAATGGAAAAATCTAAAGCCAAATAAAAAGCCCATAGCCAATTTATATAGAGATTTGTACCCTTATCCTCAATTTGATTTTAAAGATGATAGATTCAACGAACTCAAACAAAAACTAAAAAACTTATTTAAAAAGGAAATAGATGAATAGTACCTATAACGAACTAACTATTACAATACCAAATGAGATGGTGGAATTTATAGCTGATTATGTATCTAATATATTTCATGATGGTCTTGAGATGGGTAGTAATAATATTATTATTAGAAGTGAAAAAGATATTACTTATGTAAAAGAGGGAGTGGAAGCATTGATATTGCAGTTAGATAGTAATATAAAGTTTTCATTCAAAGAAGAGGTGAAGAGGAATGAGGATTGGATAGGGGTCTATCAAGATAGTGTACAACCTGTTGAGATTGGTAGTTTTTATATTAAGCCTAGTTGGTATGATGATAGAGATGATAAGATTAATATTCAAATTGACCCTGCTCTGGCATTTGGTTCAGGGCATCACCCTACTACATTTAGTTGTGTGGAGTTTATAGAAAAATATCTTAATAGAGATGATGCTGTATTAGATGTGGGGTGTGGAAGTGGAGTATTAGGACTTGCTTGTGCGAAACTTGGAGGAGAGGTTGATTTGTGTGATACTGACCCAATTTCAGTAGATAGTACGATAGAGAATTTTGAATTAAATAGTGCTAGTTATAATAATATTTGGGAGGGTTCTGTATATAAGAGAAAAATTCAATATGATATGGTAGTAGCTAATATTATTGCAGATGTTTTGAAATTAATATCAAAAGATATAGTAAAAGCTACAAAAGATAATGGTATAATGATACTTTCAGGAATTTTGGATAAAAAGGAAGAGTTAGTATTGAAATCTTTTAAAGATTGTGAGCTAATTGATAGAAAATTAAGAGGTGAGTGGGTAACACTCGTATATAAAAAAGCAGTAAGAGGAAATTAATGGAGAACGGAAATAAGAACGATAACAATTTTTTTAATAATAATCCCATATTATCATTTATGGTATTTTCAATAGTTATTATATTGGTATTTAAAGTATTAATTGGTGATAATGGTGCAGGTATGAATGATATGATAGGGCAAAATGGTGCTATTATGACAAAACATGTCAAATACTCTACTATTAAAGATGAGATTAGAAAAGGTAGTGTTAAGAGTGTAAAAATTACTCCTAGTAGAATAGAGGCTAAAGGTAATGGATTTAGAATGATAGCTAGTAATGTACCTGCTAATGATACAACTCTTATTCCACTTTTAGAAGAGAAGGGTATTGCATTTGAGGGGGTAATGGGAGATGGTTTTTTATCTGAACTTATCTCAATGTTACTTCCTATATTTATATTTTTTGCAATTTGGATGATTTTAGTTAAGAAGATGCAAAAGGGTATTGGTGGAGGAATGCTTGGTGTGGGTAAATCTGGAACACAAGTAAATTCTGAAAAGCCTGATACAAAATTTGATGATGTAGCTGGAGTTGAAGAGGCGAAAGATGAGGTCAAAGAGATTGTTGATTTCTTGAAATATCCAGAGAGATATATAGAGCTTGGTGCAAAAATTCCAAAAGGTTTATTATTAGTAGGACCTCCAGGGACTGGTAAAACACTTTTGGCAAAAGCAGTAGCAGGTGAGGCTAGTGTGCCATTTTTCTCTGTAAGTGGTTCAGGATTTATTGAGATGTTTGTAGGTGTTGGTGCTTCTCGTGTGAGAGATTTATTTGAACAGGCTAAAAAGGTAGCTCCAGCGATTATATTTATTGATGAGATTGATGCTATTGGAAAGAGCCGTGCAAGTGGTGGAAATATTGGTGGAAATGATGAGAGAGAGCAGACATTAAATCAACTTTTAGCAGAGATGGATGGGTTTGGGACTGATACTCCTGTAATTGTTTTAGCTGCTACAAATAGACCAGAAACTCTTGATGCGGCACTCTTAAGAGCAGGGCGATTTGATAGACAAGTATTGGTTGATAAGCCTGATTTTGAGGGAAGATTAAAGATATTAGAGGTTCATAGTAAAGGTGTTAAGTTTGCTAAGAATATTGATATGGAGGTGATTGCAAAACAGACAGCAGGACTTGCTGGGGCTGATTTGGCAAATATTATCAATGAAGCAGCACTTCTTGCAGGACGACATAATAAAAAAGAGATAGAGCAAGATGATTTATTAGAGTCAATTGAGAGAACATTTGTAGGACTTGAAAAGAAGAATAGAAAAATTAGTGATTTAGAGAAAAAAATTGTTTCATATCACGAAAGTGGACATGCATTAATGGCAGAATTAACTCGTGGTGCTACAAGAGTAACAAAAGTATCAATTATCCCTAGAGGGTTAGGAGCATTAGGTTATACTCTACATCTACCTGATGATGAAGATAGATTTTTGAAACAAAAGTATGAACTTTTAGCAGAGATTGATGTACTTCTTGGAGGACGGGCAGCAGAAGAGGTATTTTTAAATGATATTAGTACAGGTGCTAGTAATGACCTTGACCGTGCGACGGCAATTTTAAAGGATATGATTACTGTTTATGGTATGAGTGATGTAGCAGGATTAATGGTACTTGATAAGCGACAACAGAGCTTTTTGGGTGGTGGTATGAGTCAAGCTGATTATAGTGATAAGATGGCAGAGAATATTGATGAGTTTATTAGATTATCACTTGATAAACATTATGAAGATACAAAAAATACTTTAAAAGAGTATAGTGATGCAATTGAAGAGATGGTTAAAGTTCTTCTTGATGTAGAGGTTATTGAGGGTAGTAAAGTTGTTGAGATTATAGATAAGTTTGAGAAAGAGAATAATATGCCAACTAGATTAGTACATATTAAATCACAAGAGTCTCTATTAGAAAAGAGTAGTTAAAGTTTGAATAATGATGTTAGAAGAGATTAAAAAAGCAGGTTTTATATTAAAGCCCAATTCACCAGAGATTAGAGATACCTATTTGGGTATTAAAAAAATTTTTAATGATAGAGGAATAGAAGTATTACTAGATAATAGTAGTGCCAATATGATAGCTAAAAGTGGTATAAAATTTAGTAAAATGTGCAGAGATGCAGATTTTTTGGTATCTTTAGGTGGTGATGGTACTCTTCTATCTCTTGTACGACGAAGTTATGGTTATAATAAGCCAGTATTGGGTATTAATGCAGGTAATTTAGGATTTTTAGCTGATGTTAAATTAGATGAAGTAGATAAATTTTTGGATAATTTACTTATTGGTAATTATAGAGTAGATGATAGAATGATGATGAGTGCAAAGCTTCATAAAAAGAGTTTTACAGAGCAGTTTTATGCTTTTAATGATATTGTTCTTACAAGACCTACTATATCTAAAATGGTTAAAATTGATGCCTATATTGATGATGAAAACTTTAATACATATAGAGGAGATGGATTGATAGTAGCCACTCCTACGGGTTCTACTGCCTACTCATTAGCATCAGGAGGACCTGTAATGTATCCTTTAACAAAAGCATTTATACTCTCTCCAATATCTCCACACTCACTCACTCAAAGACCACTTGTTGTTCCAACAGATTTTACGATTGAACTTATTTCACCAGAAGATAGGGTAATTGCTATGGTAGATGGGCAAGATGATTATGTGATGGAAGAGAATGATAGATTAGAGATTACAATTGCTTCAATAGGTGCAAAACTTTTGCATAAAAAAGAGCGAAATTACTTCTCTGTTTTGAGAGAAAAGTTACTATGGGGAGATAGATGAGTAGTTCTATAATTAAACGAATATATATTAAAGAGCTTCTATTTTTTAACTCTTTGGAGTTGGAATTTGATAGTGGATTAATTGTATTTACAGGAGCAAGTGGAGCAGGTAAATCAATCTTAATCTCATCACTTCTCTCTACTTTTGGATTAGATACTCCAAAAGCATCAATGTGTGAAGTTACATTAGAGAAATTCAGAAGTTTAGAGTTGGATAGCTATGATATAGATGATGAGTTTAGTATTAAAAGTATCAAAAGAGATAAGCTTAGATATTATATAGATGGACAAAAAATCTCAAAAAAATCTCTACAATTACTATTTAAACCACCCTTTATTACTCATCTATCTGTACGAGATAGAGGTGGCTTTAGTAGTGATAATTTAATCTCTTTTATTGATACTATTATTATAAAAAATAATAGAGTTTTTAAAAAAGAGCTTAGAGAGTATAAAAAAAGATTTAAAATATATCAAGATAAATTAACACAACTACAAGAACTAAGAGATAATCAATCTAAAATTAAAGATTTAATAGAGTTTATTGGCTATGAAATATCTAAAATAGATACAATTAATCCAAAAGTAGGAGAGGAAGAGGAGCTTTTAAGATTAAAACAGCAGTTATCTAAAATTGATAAAATTAAAGAGGCTACTGATAATAGTCAAGGTATCTTTGAATTTGAAACTCAACTAATTGAAGCATACTCTCTTGTAGATAAAGATAGTAGTTTTATAAATGATACATTTAATCAAATTAGAGCTGATTTTGATGATATAGATAATCTATCTCAAGAGTTAGAAGATATAGATATAGAAGAGCTTTTAAATAGAATAGAGCAAATTTCATCATTAATAGAGAGATATGGTTCAATTCCAGAAGCATTAGAGTATAGAGAGAAAAAACTTCAAGAGTTAGATAGTTATAAAAATATATCTTATGATATGAAAGCTTTAGAAGAGTTTGTAGAGTTGGAGTATCAAGAGCTTATTAATTTAGCTTATAGATTAGATAGTAGAAGAAGAGAGGTATCAATAGATATAGAAGAGTATCTATATGAGTATCTAAAAGAGCTAAAACTCTCAAGAGTCAATTTCATATTTACCCAATCATCTCTATCAAATTTGGGTAATACTAAAGTAGATTTATCAATTAATGACTCCACTACGGCAACTTTAAGTGGAGGAGAGTTTAATCGCCTAAGATTAGCCTTGATGGTAGTAGTAATGCAAAGAGGAGCAAATCAACAAGCAGGTGTAATAATATTAGATGAGATAGATGCAAATGTAAGTGGAGATGAGTCCATAGCTATTGCAAATCTTATCTCTAAATTATCAGAAAAATATCAGATATTCGCTATATCTCATCAACCACACCTAACTGCAAAAGCTAATCAACATATATTAGTAAGTAAAAGTAGTAGTGGTGGAGAGGTTGAGATATTGGATAGAGAGGCTAGAATACAAGAGATAGCTAGAATTATAGCAGGAGAGAGAGCCAATAGTGAGGCTATGGAGTTTGCTCGGAATTTGATAGTAGCTATTTAAATATTTATTTTTTTATTGTATAATCTTAAAAGATATTAAGTTTTAAAGGGATATATTATGATAAAAATAAAATTTATTTTACTCTTTGCAATTGCTATTTTATTTAGTGCTTGTGGAGGTGGTAGTAGCAGTAGTCCAGCTGTTGTAGTTCCAGTAGAATCTACCATAGAGGGAACAGCTATTGATGAATTAATTGTCAATGGTATTATTACAGCTTATAAAAATCCAAATAGTATAAAATTGGGTTCTATTAGAACAGATGAAAATGGTAGTTATGAGATGACTATTAGAGATTATTTAGGTGTAGTGGTAGTTGAAGTTACTTGTGATAAAGATTCTAAACTTAAAAGAGATGATGGTACTTTTATAGATTGTCCTCTTGATACAAGACTTAGAACCATGAGTGTAACATCAGGTAGAGCTACTTCATTAGTTGCACATATTTCACCTCTTACAGAGATGGCATATCAGAGAGCAAAGGTATTGAGTGGGGGGAGTAGTAATATATCTGTAACTGCATTTGAACAAGCTAGAGCAGAGATTGGTGAGACTTTTGGAGTTGATCCTGTGAATGATTCTCCTGCTGAGGGGATTTATGATACTATTATAGATTCTATTCATAATGTAGCAGAAGATAATAATAGCTCATTTCAAGAGGTTGTAGATGCATTTGCAGAAGATAGTAATGATGGTAGTGTAGGTAGTTTTATATCTCAAGAGTTAGCAAATGCTATTAGTAATAATAATGTATCAAATAATCTTACAGAGGGAAATGGAGAGTATCTACCTAGTAGTGTTGTAAATGGTAATGATAATTCATCTTCATCTTCTAATGCTACAACTACCAATCCACAGTTATCTAATATGGAAGCTATTGCAAAAGCAAAAGATATGTTTACAAATTTAAGAACTAAAACTTTATCTATTGTAGATTATGAATCAACTAATAAAGATGGTACGCTAGATGTTGAACTTAGAGGTTTTTCTGATGCGTTAAATAAATTTACTATATATGGTGAGACAGCATCTGTTTATAAAACTTATATTTTAAATGTAATATTTGATGCACTTAAATTGGGTAGAAATGATATGAGTGATATTATTGGAGATGGTGCAGGATTTGCAATTACAGTTACAAAGAGAAGTGCTACTATTTGGAGTTATAGATTTGGGCAAAATGATATATATAGTGGAACGATAACTATTCCAACTGATAATCCAGATGTATATATGGATTCTAATAATTACTCTCAACTTAATTTTGAATTTGATGGAACTTTACCAAAATATAGAGTAGTTCATATTAATAATAATGATGATATATCAGATAGTGGAGTTCAAAGATTAGTTGGTAAAATAGTAGTAGATAAATTGAGTGATAGTGAGATTAGAACTACACTTACAAATGGAACTCTTTCAAGTGATAATGAGGAGATAAAAATTCCTAAAATGGTAGATAGTAGCTCTACTCTATCTAATGGTAGTTATGATAAATTAGAAGAGATAGCATTTAATGGTGTAGTAGGTGATTATAATTTTGATGGTAGGATAGATGTAAGTACCTATATGCATAACGATAAAGTTGTTGAAAATAGTGGATATTTACCAAAAGAGATAGCATACAATGGATATATTTTAAATAATCTTAATGGTACTCAAATTGATGCAAGAATTATAGCTGAGTGGAAAGATTTATTATTAAATGACCAAGCAACTATTGATAATCACTCATATAATCCACTTCTTGATGTAACTATTAATGGTAATATTAAAGTAGTAAATCAGCCAGAATCTACTATAAATGCTAGTTATGAAAACTTTAGTGATGAACATAGAGATATATCAATCTCATTTCAAAATGATGATACTATTGTAAACTCTTCTGGTAGTTTTACAACTCCAAAGGGTGATAATGGTACATTTAGAGTATCTAATCATATTGGAATTTATGCACAGTTTATTCTTGTAGATAATCGTGTGGTAGAGGGAAATATTAATGGTGATGGTAGTGTTGTTAAAAAAGATGGAGATATAATTGGTATGTTAGAGTATCGTAATGATATTTTAGTAGTAAATTATACAGATGGTTCATTTGAATCAATATTCTAAAACATTAGGAGTTTTTATACTCCTAATATCATATCTTAACTCTTCAATATTCTCACATTATAGTAAAGATAATAGATATAATTTTTCAATTGAGTATAGTGATAGAAATGATGCCATACCTATATTTAAACGAAATGGTGTTTGGGGAGATAAATATAATCCAAAGAGTGGAGAGAATATCGCATTAATGAACTATAGAGCAGATATTGGAGTGCTTTTTGATACTCTATATTTAGGATATGCTTTTAGATATGATATGTTTATCAAAAGTGATAAATCTACACTAGATATTATAAATCTTATTAAAAATAGAGATGATTTACCACTCAATCATAAATATAGCATATATTTAGAAGCTCTTGGATTTAGTAGTGATAATTTAATAGTCTCAAAAGAGTTTGAACTTATCAATAGTAACTCTACGAACCTTAAAGTTTATGGTGGATTTTCTATTATTCGTGCATCTAAAATGCAAGATGGGAAAATAAAAGCCAAAGCAGATGTAGTATCAAAAAAAGAGTATGATTTTGATGGTTTAATTGATGATTATTATTACACTAATAATCGTATATATGACCTTAAAGTAGATGATAGCATAGGTTATGGATACTCTTTGAATTTTGGACTCTTTTATAGATATAATAAACATAGTTTCCTATTTTTAGCAGAGGATTTTTTATCAAATATATACTGGAAAGATTTGCCATATTCACAAGTAAATATTACATCTAATAAAAAAGAGTATGATAGCGATGGATATATCAAATATAAACCCTCTGTTAGTGGATATGAACTCTATAAAGATTATACTCAAAAGCTACTACCAAATTTAATGCTAGAGTATCAATATAAGTATAGTAGTAGTATAAATCTAGGAGTAGGAAGCCAATATTTCAATGGTTATTTATTACCATTTGTATCTATTGCTTATAGAGAGAGTAGTAATATATCTTATAAGTTAGGATATGATATTAGGTTTGAGCAATTTTCATTAGAGTTAGATATATATGATTTTAAGGCATCACTCTCTACTAATGATATATACGACCCATCGGCTCTTAATATTAATATTAGTTATTCGTTTTAAAGGGTATATATGAAATTTTTTATAATAATTATCTATCTTGCTTCATTTTTAAAAGCAGATATAGTAACTATGGATATATCTCCATATTTTTCTAAGATAAAAGGTGGATATTATAATGCTGGAGTTGATAATATAATTATTAATGATATTTCAAATGCAACAAGTAGTATTAATATGGCTATGTATTATCTTACAAATAAACATATTACTATGGCATTAATCAAGGCTCATCAAAGAGGTGTGGATATAAAAGTCTATACAGATGATAGAAAAATATCTTCAAAAAGATATAACTCATTAATATCTCAAGGTATTAAAGTAAATTGTGATACAAATCCAAAAGCATTAATGCATAATAAATTTTTGATTATTGATAAAAAGATATTATGGGTAAGTTCTGCTAATTATACAGTCTATTCATTTTATAGAAATTATGATAATTTTTTGCGAGTAATAGATAGAAGAGTAATAAGTTATTATAGTAAAAAGTTTAAACTACTATATAATCACTCACCTAAAAAACTTAAACCCTATAACTCTAAAAATATAGAGGTATATTTCTCTCCTGATACAAATTTTGAAAATAAAATAGTTTCACTTATTAATAGTAGTAAATCATCAATTAAATTTTTAGCTTTTGCATTTACAAATCTTAAAATATCACAAGCTTTGATTGATGCAAAGAGTAGAGGTGTTGAGGTAGAGGGGGTATTTGATGAGAGTCAAAATAGATTTCAAAAATTTTCACAATATAAGAGATTAAAAGATAATGGTCTTGATGTGAAATTTGATAAGAATAGATTTAAGCTTCATAGTAAAGTTTTTATAATTGATGAGAATATTGTGGTGATGGGTTCTTATAATTTTACCAAAAAAGCAAATATTATAAATGATGAGAATAGTATGGTTATTAAAGATAGAGATATAGCTAAGGCTTATCTAAAGAGGTTTTATGAGATATTTAGATAGAATAAATATATAAAGTATATGAATGTAGGTCGGTAGTCTCTGACTCCGACTTATAATAATTTTAAATATTTGTCGGAGTCAGAGACTACCGACCTACGGTTGAAAATTAATTTTTTAAATATAGAGGGATATATAGATGAAACGAAGAGATTTTATAAAGCATAGTGCCATTATTGCAGGTGCTTCTACTATCTTATCTTGTAGAAGAGTAGAAGATAAAGAGATAAATATAAATAGAGGCAAAAAAACTACCCTTAAACTATCTACCTCTTGGCCTGCTCATTTTCCTATTATGGGAACTGGAGTTGATGAATTTGCAGAAAGATGTTTAGAACTTAGTGGTGGGACTCTTGAGATAAAAGTATATCCCAAAAATATTTTAGTTCCTGCTTTGGCTGTTTTTGATACTACAAGTAATGCTCAAATTGATGCTTTTCACTCTGGTGTATATTATTGGAAAGGTAAAAATTCAGCTTTTTCTATATTTGGTGGTATGCCTTTGGGGCTTACAAGTGAAGAGATGATTACTTGGATGAAGTTTGGAGGAGGGTTGAAGCTATGGAGAGAGATGTATGCTAAATTTAATCTATATCCTCTAATTGGTGGGACTACTGGACCTCAAATGGGTGGTTGGTTCAAAAAAGAGATAAACTCCCTTGATGATTTGCAAGGGCTAAAGATGAGAATACCTGGGCTTGGTGGTGAAGTTATGAAACGACTTGGTGTAAATCCTGTTTTGCTTCCTGCTGGGGAGATTTATACAGCATTGGAGAGAGGGACTATTGATGCTACGGAGTGGGTAGGACCTGCACTTGATACTATGATGGGATTTGCAAAAGTTGCACCATATTATTATAAGGGTTGGCATGAACCTGGTTCTATTTTGGAGATTACTATGAATTTGGCTCGTTGGAACTCATTGAGCAAGGAGCATCAAGCTATAATAGAGTGTGCTAGTGATGAGATGACATCTAATATGCTTCAAAAGTTTAGATATGAAAATGCAAAAGCTTTGCAAAAATTACCTAAAAGTGTATCAATAAGAGAGTTTCCAAAAGATATGATGGATAGAGCTAAAAAAGAGTTAGGGATTATATTAGATGAAGAGAGTGCAAAAAATAGTGATTTTAAAATAGTATTAGAGAGCTATAAAAAGTTTGAGAAATTAAATAAGCCATATGATGATATATCTACACGGAATTTTTTAAATATTAGAGGGTGATTTATATTAGATATAACCCAACATCAAATTTTTTATGTTAGAATTTCACTATTATTAAATTAAGAAAATATGGAGAATATATAATATATGAAAGAGTTAGATTATTATGAAGTATTAGAAGTGAGCCGTGATGCTTCATCTTCTGTACTTAAAAAAGCTTATAGAAAATTAGCAATGAAATATCACCCAGATAGAAATCCTGATAATAAAGAGGCAGAAGATAACTTCAAAATAGTAAATGAAGCTTATCAAGTCCTAAGTGATGATAAAAAAAGAGCAATCTATGATCAGTATGGAAAAGCAGGGTTAGAAGGACAATCTACTGGTAGTGGCTTTGGTAATATGGATGATATTATGGATATATTCAATAATATGTTTGGAGGAGGAGGTGGAAGTAGAAGAAGAGATCCATCTCAAAAATATTCACTAGATTTTGAAATTAATTTAGATTTAGCTTTTAATGAGGCTATATTTGGATGCAAAAAAGAGATAAAGATTAAGTATAAAACAGCTTGTGATGATTGTAGTGGTACAGGAGCAAAAGATGGTAATATGACATCTTGTAGTTACTGTAATGGGCAAGGACAAGTAGTAATGCAACAAGGATTTATGCAGTTTGCTCAAGAGTGTCCAAAGTGTAAAGGTGTAGGTAAAGAGGCAAAAGATAAATGTAAAACTTGTAAAGGTAAAGGTTATAGAGAGGTAGATGATACTATTACTATTGATATTCCTGCTGGAATTGATACTGGAAATAGACTTAGAGCTCAAGGTTATGGTAATGAGGATAAGAATGGAAGAAGAGGTGATTTATATATAGTATTTAGAGTAGCTGAAGATGAACACTTTATTAGAAATGGTAATGATGTATATGTAGAAGTGCCACTATTCTTTACTCAAGCACTATTAGGAGAGAGTATAACAATTCCATCTCTTGAAGGTGAGCTAAAACTTGATTTAAAAATTGGTATAAAAGATAAAGAGCAAATCATATTTGCAGGAAAAGGTATAGCAGATGTTCATACTGGTAAAAAAGGAAGATTAATTGCACAAATCAAGATTATTAAACCAAAAAAATTGACTAGCAAACAGAGAGAACTTTTAATGGAGTTAGAAGAGAGTTTTGAAATAGAGAGTAAGCCTCATAAGAGTATATTTGATACTACTATTGAGAGAGTAAAAGGGTGGTTTAAGTAGGGTGCGATTGCTATCGCACCTTTTTATATTTTTATAAATAATTGATGTGATAGTAATCACATTTATTTTAAAATTCTATTCAAAACCTCTTCATAAGCAACTTTTAGCCCACCTTGACCTTTTCTAAATCTATCTTTATCCATACTCTCACCTGTATTAGAGTCCCAAAATCTAAAATTATCAGGGCTAAGTTCATCAATTAAGATAATATTTCCATTTTTATCTCTACCAAATTCAAGTTTGAAATCTACTACTGTTAATGATTTATCAGCAAAAAATTCTTGCATAATAGTATTAACTCTTCTTGCCATAAATCTAATATAATCAAGTTCATCACTACTTTTTACTAAATCTAAAAGAATACAGTGTTGGTCATTTAATTTTGGGTCACCTAGTTCATCATTTTTATAATCAAACTCAACTAGAGTAAATGGTAATATTTTACCATCTTCAATCCCTAAATTTCTACTTAGACTACCTGTGGCAATGTTTCTTACAATTACCTCAATAGAGATTACATCACATCTCTTATGTAGCATATTATTCTCATCAATCATATCTACAAAGTGAGTTGGAATACCTTTAGCATTCAATAGTTTAAAAAGTTCTGTTGAAATTTTATTATTTAATGCACCTTTTCCCTCTTCACTTGATTTTTTCTCTCCATTAAATGCAGTTAAATCATCTTTAAATTCAGATATTAATAGATTACTATCTTCACTCTCCCATATCTTCTTTGCTTTACCCTCATAAAGTAAATTTGTTTTTTTCATATCTTCTCCTATTTTTTCATAGTAATTAATGCTTTTAATACATCGGTTGCACTCTTTAGTTGTGCATCTTTGTATAAATCATCTATTCTTATTATTGAACTATTATTTTCACTAATATTATTATCTATATTTATAGTTGTATTAGAATCTATTTTTAATAATTCTCTCTCTAAGTGTCCTTTTAAATCCTTCTCTTTAAGTGAAAAATTTAATTTATCACTTTTGACTATCTCTCCATAATTTACTTCAATATCAGGTTTTACTCCAACAGCTTGAATAGTTCTATCAGTTGGTAGATAATATCTAGCAGTAGTAAGTTTGATAGCTTCTGTATCAGATATCTGTTTTATCTGTTGGACGCTTCCTTTTCCGAATGTAACTTCACCTAAAATTATAGCTCTCTTATGGTCTTGTAATGAACCACTCACAATTTCACTTGCACTAGCACTTCCACTATTAACTAAAACTACGATAGGCATATCTGTAAGTGTATTCTTTTTTGATGCTAAAAATTCATCTTTTGGTTGATGATGTCCTTTTTGATATACAATTACTCCCTTATCTACAAAAATATCTACAAGTCCAACTGCTTGATCTAAAAGTCCACCTGGGTTATTTCGTAAATCAAGAATAATACCTTTTTTATTTGGATTATCTTTTATCCCTTTTGATACACCTGCGACTACTTTAGCATCAAAACTAGAGACTCTAATATATAGTGTATCATTATTATCTTCTATATTTTTAATATAAACAGAATGTAAATTAATTATATCTCTAATAATTTTTATCTCTATTGGTTTTGGCTCATTTTGACGAACAACAGTAATAGTAATTGGAGTTTTAGGTTTTCCTCTCATAATTGATACAGCCTCATCTAATTTCATACCAATTGCACTTATATCATTAATTTTAATAATTATATCACCTGCTTTTACTCCTGCGTGGAATGCAGGTGTATCATCAAGTGGTGCTATAACTGTAATAGCACCATTTTTCATTCCTATACTGATTCCTAATCCTCCAAACTCACCTTGTGTAGTTACAGTCATCTGTTCTAATGATTTTTTATCAAGAAATGAGGAGTGAGAATCAAGATTAGTAAGTAATCCACTAATCGCCTTTTCTATTAAATATGTTGTATTCACCTCATCAACATACTCTGCCTCAATAAATCTTAAAACCTCTGTAAATTTCATATATGCTTGAAGTTTTGATAGCTCTTTATTATTCAAATTGCTTTTTGCATCTAGCATAGATGTAAAACTTACAAATGCAAAAATAGAGGATACAACAAATCCTACTATCATAATCTTTTTACTCTTTTTAACCATATTATCCTCATAATTTTAAATTATCGTATTCTATCAGAAAGTTTGTTAATATTTTATTTGAGTATAAATTTAATATTAATAATTATTATTATATAATATATAATAACTTAGAATATAAAGATTGATAAATGAAAATTAGAAAAATCTTCCTTGTTTTTATATTTATAATTTTAAATTTACTTATCTATAAAATAACAGATATAAATCGTAAAGAGAGAATAGAGATAGCATTAAATAGTAGTATTAAAGATCTGCAGACACATTATAGTATATTAAAATATTCTAATAATAAGACAGCAGATGCAATATATGAATCTACGATAAAAATGATACCAAATTTTATAGAGTTATTTAAAGAGGCTAATAGTGCTACGAAAGAGAAACAAAATATTATTAGAAAAAAATTATTTAATATCTTAAAAAAGAAATATGATATAATTAAACATAAAGGTATTTGGGAATATCATTTTATATTATCTAATAATGTATCATTTTTGAGAATGCATAAGCCTGATAAATTTGGTGATAATTTAACTAATATAAGAGAAGATATAGTATATGTAAATATAAATAAAAAGCCAATTAAAGGTTTTGTTAAGGGTAGGACTACTCATGGATTTAGAAATAGTTATCCTATATTTGATAAAGATGGTAGATATATTGGTGTATTAGGTATATCATTTGGTAGTGAGATGTTTCAAGAATATCTTACAAATATTAGTAAAATACATACTCATTTTATTGTAAATAAAGATGTTTTTAATTCTAAATTATGGAAAAGAGATGATATAAATTTGAAGTATACAGTATCTGCAGAAAATAAAAATTTTATGCTAATGGTAGATAATCTACACTCTATGGATATATGTGTTATTCAAAATAGTATAAATTTAAATAGTATAAGAGATGATATAGATAAAAACTTTAAAAAAGGTGATAGATTTGCAGTATATACAAGAGATAAAAATAGAAAAATAGAGGTAGTTACTTTTATTCCTATTAAAAATATATATAAAGATAAGGTATTAGCTTGGCTTGTATCTTATAAAAAAAGTCCATTTATATACTCTACATTAGAGAGTTGTTTTACTATAAGGTTATTATCATTTTTACTATTCTTACTATTACTATATTTTATATTAAAAGATTTAGAAAGATTACAAGATAAAGAATTAAATATCACAAAAAAAGCCTATACTGATACTCTTACACAAGTATTTAATAGAGATAAGTTTGATGAGATACTAAATGAATATTTCAAGAAAGATATAGAGTATAAAAAAAATCTCTCTATTGTAATTATTGATATAGATAAGTTCAAAGATTTTAATGATAAGTTTGGACATTTAATAGGAGATGAAGTTTTAATTATGATTGCTCAATATATTAATTCAAATATAAGAAAAGATGATATATTTGCAAGATGGGGAGGAGAGGAATTTATAATACTTTTTTCCAATACACCTTTGAATATAGTAGAGATTATATCTAATAAATTACGAATAGGAATAGAAAATTTACTACATAAAGAAGCAGGTAAAATTACAGCTAGTTTTGGAGTTACTCAATATAGGGAAAATGATACTATTGAATCTTTATTTAAAAGATGTGATGATGCATTATATCAGGCAAAAGAGAGTGGTAGAAATAGAGTATGTGTAAAATAGTACTAATTAAAGGTTTATTATAGTGAATAAAGAAAAATTTATCTATTCAATAAAAGATTTAGAAAAATTAATATCAATTTAATATAATATTAGTTATAATTTTAACTCTAAATTGATTATGCGCTTATAGCTCAGCTGGATAGAGCATCGGTTTGCGGTACCGAAGGTCTCAGGTTCGAATCCTGATGGGCGTACCATTCAACTTTAGAATTTACCTAATCTGATAAGTAATATCTCCTGCACCAAACCCAATAATTAAACCCTCACTATATTGATTTATTATATGATTATCTCTATATATTTTAATAATATTATCTTCTCTTGAGATTTTATCTGCCATAATTGGATTATATCTACTAAATGCACCTTTTAAATCTATATCTATCTCTATCTCTCCTGCACTCCATATTGGTAAGATTATAAGTTCATCTACTCCATTAAATGACTCTACAAAGGCTTGAAGATTATCTATGGTTCTGCTATATTTGTGTGGTTGCCATATCGCTATAACTTTTGATAAATTTTTGAGTTTTTTGTATGTTTGAATTGAATTTATTGATACTTTTATCTCTGTGGGGTGGTGGGCATAATCATCTATTACGGTTATATTATCCATATTTTGAATAATATCAAATCTCTTTTTAATCCCATTGTAGTTTATAAGATTAGATTTAATATCTTCTATATCTTCCCCAAATTCAATAGCACCCATAATAGCAAGAGAGGCATCTAATGCGATATGTTCTCCAAATCCAAATACTTTGAACTCACCATAATCAAGCAGGTTGAATTTGGTATATGGCTCACTATCTACTAATATAAACTCTATATTACTAATATCACGAGATGGATATAGCTTTTTATAGGCTTTATTATTAAGAGTTGATAAAAATTTATCTTCACCATTTAATATAGCTATTTTTGAGAGTGATATAAACTCTCTATAAGCATTATAAAATTTCTCTTCATCATAATTATAATACTCCATATGCTCCAACTCTACATTAGTTACAATGGCAAGATATGGATTAGAGTTTAAGAAACTAGCATCACTCTCATCTGCTTCAAATACTACTATATCATTATTATAATCTCTTACATTAGAACCAAACTCTTTGCTAATTGCTCCAATAAGTGCATTTGATTTTGGGATTATAGAACTTAGCATTGCAGAGGTTGTACTCTTACCATGAGCACCAGCTACGGCTAATACCTCTTTATCTTCTAATATAAACTTTAATGCCTCTTTTCGTGAGAGTAGTTTAATGCCTAACTCTTTAGCTCTTTTATACTCTACATTATTAGGACGAACCACTGCTGAATATATTACCATATCTATATCCTCTATGGCATTTTGATGATGAGGGATTGTAATACGAGCATCAAAATTTATAGCTAAATCATCTGTAATTTCACTCTGTTTTATATCCGAACCAGATATTTGATAGCCACTACCATATAAAAACTTTGCTAAAGCAGATAAACCGATACCACCTATTCCAATAAAATGTACTCTTTTACTCATTAGCTACTCTTTAAAACTTTTAGCTCTTTATAAGCTTTATCAAGATATTTTCTATTATCATCAAAAAACTTTTGAGTATCTATTTTAAAAAATTTTACAAAATATGCAAACTCATCATTCTCATCATATTTACTTGTATCTGCGATACTCTCCATAAACTCATCAAAGTTCATATTTTTCATAGCACAAATTGCATGAACCATCATAGCATCTTGAATTTCTTGATTATCTACTACAAAATTTAAAACCAAAAATATCTCTTTGGCACTCTTAAAAGAGTTATTACTATATAGAGATACTCCATGTTCATATATAGCCCTAGCTGTTGCTATCTCTTCGCTGTTTTTCATATCAAAAAGTTTTTTAGATAGAAGTTTATTAGATAGGGTATCAAATGAGTTATTTACAATAAATGTAAAAATTTCATTAATTTTATCCTCATCACTCTCTATCAATAGAAGAGAGTCTAAGAGTTGATAACCTTTTTGAATACTCTTTTGAGAGTTCATCTCATCTTCTAATAGCTCTAAATTTGCTAGAAACTCTTTTGAATTTTTAAGTTCTTCTATATCTATATCTTGATTTTGCATTTATGCTTCCTTGCTAAGTAAATATTTTTTAATTCTCTCTAATGCTTCTCTTGTAAGGGACTCTTCATATACTAAAGCTAATCTTACAAATCCCTCTCCTGCACCATCTCTTCCTAAAAAACTCCCTGGTAAAACTTTAAGATTATAGTTCTTATAAAGCTCTTTTGTAAATTCTATCTCATCTTCTACTTTAAGCCATATATAAAATGTAGCATCAGGGGTATCAATATCTAATATCTCCTTTGCTAATTTGAAATTCTTTTTATAAGCGTTTCTAAATCCAGCTACATGAATATCATCACTCCAACCCACAGCAGAAGCCATTTGTAGAGGTAATGGAGAGGCACAACCTACATAAGTTCTATATTTCATATACTCTTTTAATATATACCTATCTCCTGCGATAAAACCACTTCGTAATCCTGGTGCAGATGAGCGTTTAGATATAGAATTGATTACTAATATATTTTTAAACTCTTTATTTCCAACTTCAATAGAGGCATTAAGTAGAGATGGTATAGGCTTATCTAAATATAAATCTATATAACACTCATCATTAAGAAGTACAAAATCATATCTAAGTGCAAGTTTCACCCAATTTTTAAGTTCTTCTAAATGTAGTGTAGAATTTGTAGGATTATTTGGTGAATTAATAATTACAAAATCACAAGTCCAAAGTTCATTATGATTAATATCAGGTTTAAATTCATTCTCTTCTGTAAGATTTAGATGTATAATTTTAGCATTAGATGCTTTTGCAGCCCCTTCATATATCTGATAAAAAGGGTTTGGAAAAGCCATCACAGGATTATCTATATCGTGAAGTAAAAATTGTGGAAAATTAAATAATACTTCTCTTGTTCCAAATGTTGGAATAATTTGTGAATTATCTAAATCTAATTCAAAACGATTTTTAAGATAAGTTAGCATACCCTCTCTAAGAGTCTCTTCTCCAGTGGTTTTTGGATATCTATTTAATAGAGATGATTTTGCTTTTAACTCTTCAATAATAAAAAATGGTGTATTAAATTGTGGTTCACCAATTGTTAGACTTAGTGGTGGATAGTTATTATTTGGTTTGACAGCTTCTAATAGGTTATTTAGTTTTTCAAATGGATATGTTTCAAAATTCACAGTACTCTTCCTATATTTTTAAAGGATTATATCAAAAAATTAGTTTAGAGTAGCATAAATTATTAATTTATTATCTCTTTATGGTATTATGTATAAAATTTAAAAAGGATATATATGTTAAGTTTATTAAGAAAAGGTAGTTCAAAAAAAGAGTCTGTAATACTATTACAGACTCTTCTTAATCAATGGGGATGTAGATTAAGAGTAGATGGAGATTTTGGAGATAAAACTTTAAAATGTGTAAAGGAGTTTCAACTTAATAATAATTTAATAGTTGATGGAGTAGTAGGTGCTAAAAGTTGGACAGTTTTTCAACAAGAATTTCCTAGCTTTTTTCAATCTCTAAGAAGTAAATTTATCTCTGAAAATGATATTATTCAAGCATCTAAAATTTTAGGAGTAGATGTAGCTACGGTAAAAGCAGTCTATAAAGTAGAGTCTAATGGTAAAGGTTTTATTGGAGATAATCCAAAAATACTATTTGAGGGACATGTATTTTGGAGACAACTTAAAAAACATGGTATCAATCCTTATGAACATCAAAGAGGCAATGAAGATATTCTTTTTCCTAGATGGACACGAAAATATTATAGACAAAATCAATATATAAGATTAGAAAAAGCAAAAGAGATTGATAAATCTTCAGCATTAGAATCTGCATCATGGGGATTATTTCAAATTATGGGTTACCATTGGAAATCTTTGGGATATAATTCAGTAGAAGAGTTTGTAGAAAAAATGTATCAAAATGAGGGAGAGCAATTATTAGCTTTTGTAAAGTTTATTGAGGTAAATGGGCTTACAAGATTTCTAAAAGTTAGAGATTGGGCAGGATTTGCAAGACGATATAATGGTAGAGGATATAGAGCTAATAGATATGATATAAAATTAGCAAGAGCATATAGAAAATATAGATAATTTTAATATTTTGGTGATATAAATTCACCAAAATATAATTTTAACTCAAATTTTTAGAGAATTTAATTATCTTTTTTAAATGAGCATCTGCTTTTCCACTATCAATTTGCGTCTCTATCATCTCTATCGCCTCTTTTATATCTCTAGCTTTTCCATCTACAAAAAGAGCATAAGCACTATTTAATACTACTATATCTCTTTTGGGATCTCTTAGAAGTCCTGATATAATATCTTTGGTAATTACTGCATTAAGAGAAGCATCTCCACCTAATATAGCCTCTTTTGGAGCAAGTTTAAATCCATACTCTTGTGGGTCTATTACTCCTCTTATAATCTTTCCACTATTTAAATATCCATATTGTGTCGTAGTAGATATTGAAATCTCATCCATTCCATCATCACTACTTACAACGAAAGCACGAGTTGTCCCTAATGATTTGAGTGCTAATGTAATATTATCTATAAATGATGGGTCAAAAACCCCCAAAAGATACTTTTTAGCTCCTGATGGATTAGTAAGAGGTCCTAAAATATTAAATATAGTTCTATGAGCAATTGATTTTCTAATTGGCATAATATGTTTCATAGCAGGGTGGTGGTTCATAGCAAATATAAAACAAAACCCAACCTCATCTAACATCTTTATCTGATTTTCAACAGAAATATTTAGATTAATCCCCAACTCTTCTAACATATCAGCAGAACCTGATTTACTTGTAATACTTCTATTACCATGTTTTGCTACCACACACCCCATAGATGATAAAAGTAGTGCAGATGTAGAAGAGATATTAAAACTCCCACTTTGGTCTCCACCTGTCCCCACAATATCAATAGCTCTATCTTGTAACTCCTTAGATATTGGCAACTTAATAGAGTTCTCTCTCATCACCTCTGATGCAATAGCAATATCTTCACTACTTTCACCTTTTTGATACAACTCAATTAAAAACTCTCTAGCCTCTTCTATCTCTAACTCATTGTTAAATAGTTGTTCAAATTTTTTTCTACTGCTCATATTATCTCCTCCACAAATTTATCTTTTTGACTCTTTGGTATTGATTTAGTTATGGGAATATCTAATACTTTATATGTTTTACTGCCCTTTAGATACTCTATTACAATTTTATCTCCAATAGAGAGTGATTTAGATGCTTTTGCCTTAATTCCATTTACAAATACTACTCCACTTTTTACCATATCTGTTGCTATGGTTCTTCTTTTTACTACATTTGTTGAACTCAACCACTTATCTACTCTCATAATTTTGCCTTTTTATCTAATTATATCAAATTTTAGCAGGGATTAGATATACTACTACTTTAAATTATATTTAGAGGTAAAATATGTTTCAAGAAGAGTTAAAAAAGATTATAAAAAAGTTATCATATCCATTAAAAGATGATGAAGAGTTGAAGATGGCTCTTAAAAGAAAACTTACAAAAAAAGAGTTTAAGCTATTAGAGTATAGAGTTTATAATGCTACAAAACAAGAGATGCAAGATAAATTAGGTGTAGATGAGAAGAGATTAGAAGAGATAGATAAACGACTTATGCAGAAGTTAAATTTTGAGAAGATTAAGCACGAATTAATGGTTGTAAAAGACTCTTAAATTATGCATAATATTTTTTTATTAGAAGATGATGATAACCTAAATGATACAATTGTAGAATTTTTAGAGGATAATGGATATAGTGTAAGTGTAGCTTATGATGGAGTTGAGGCTAAAGATATACTATATGAGAGTAATTTTGATATACTTCTTTTAGATGTTAATGTACCAAATATAAATGGATTTGATATATTAAAAGATTTTAGAAGAGATGGTAATAGTACTCCTGCTATATTTATTACCTCTTTAAATAGTATTGATGATTTAGAAAGAGGCTTTAATATTGGGTGTGATGATTATATTCGGAAACCTTTTGAGCTAAAAGAGTTACTTCTAAGAGTAGATACACTAATAAAAAAATCATTTTCTCAAACAAAAGAGAGTATATTAGAGATTACTAATAATATTAAATATAATATAGATGATGATACTCTATTAGTAGATAATAATATAGTATCATTGGGTAAAAAAGAGTCAATCTTATTAAAAATATTTATGAAAGATATTGGAAAAGTATTGAGTCATGAATATATATATAATAGTATATGGAATTTTGATGAGACTCCAAGTGAGACATCATTACGAACATATATTAAAAATCTAAGAAAAATAATAGGAAAAGAGAGAATTGTTAGCATTAAAAAACAGGGCTACAAACTCAATATTAAATAGTGAGAGAAAATCACTTCTAAGATTTCTTACATTATACATTCTTATGAGTATAATAGTAATTTTTCTACTATCACTATTCTATTATCAATATCAAGATAAGTTAAATTTAGCAAATCATAGAACACAATTATCTATATATGCTGATGATTTAATACGCAAACTAAAAGATTCTCAAATATATCCAGAAGATGATAGATTTAAATCTGCTATTTATGATATAAATTATCTAAAAATATTCTCTATTTTAGATGAGCAAAAGGTCTATTTTCATAAAGAGATATATAGAATTAATGATAAAATTCACTTTGTAAAGGTATTAGATAATGATTATTTAGGTGCAAAATATCTTATTATTGAGATAGATGATAATAATAAGTGGGTAGATGAGGTTATCAGTACTATTATTTTATATGGAGTTTTAGCACTTATATTTTTAGCTTTTTTAGGATTATATCTTTCAAGGCTATTTTTAAAGCCTATGAGAGATTATATTCTTTTATTAGATACATTTATTAAAGATACTACTCACGAATTAAATACCCCTCTTAGTACAATTTTAGCTAATATTGAGATGATGGATAGAGAAATTATGGTGGAAAAAAATATTAAAAAACTTCACCGTATAAATATAGCTGCAAAAACTATATCTAATATATATAATGATTTGACATATCTAATTCTGACAAGAGAAAAAGTTTCAGAAAATGAGAATGTAAATATTGATAAAATTATATATGATAGGGTAGATTATTTTGATATATTAGCAAGTTCTAAAAAGATAGAGTTTAAAGTAGATTTAATTCCTATAATATTATATATTGATAGAGAAAAAGTTACTCGTGTAGTTGATAATCTTATATCTAATGCCATAAAGTATAATAAGAGAGGTGGATTTATAGAGATAAAACTAAGAGAAAATTATCTTACTATATCTGATACTGGAATAGGGATAGAGGAGAGTAAAATTCCATATATTTTTGATAGATATAGAAGATTTAATCAAAGTGAGGGTGGATTTGGTATTGGACTTAGTATTGTAAAAGATATTTTAAATGAGTATAATATATATATAGAGGTAAATTCAAAACTAAAAGAGGGGACAAAAATAGTATTAAAATGGTAAAAAAGATAACTCTTTTTAAAATAATAATATCAATTTTAAACTCTTATATAAACTTCACAATAACTTCACAATTATAGGGTAATATTCTCTCATATCAACTTTGAGGAGATGAATATGACAAAATTTACAAAATTAGCTCTCACTGCACTATTTACATTTGCAGTAGTAGGTACAACTGCATCTGCTGATTCTAATAAAGGTAAAAAGCTTTATATTAAAAAGTTAAGAGCTGATTGTGGTATTAGTGGTTCTAAGTTTGCTGCTAAACATACACAAGATGACTGGGAAGCTATTAAAGAGGCTGGGAAAATGGTAGATGAAGTTAAGAAACTATGTCCAAAAGCCACAAATTTTAAAGCTAAATATATTCCAGATCTATATGATTTTGTTTATGAATTTGCTTCAGATTCAGGTAATGTACCTAGTTGTTAGTAATTCTCTGAAATTAGATATAAAAAATTAAAACAAATTAAAAGGAATAAAAATGAAAAAAATTGCAATTTCTATGTTATTTGCTTCGGCAACTCTATTAATGGCAGATGGTGCTGCTGCGTTTGCTAAATGTGCTGGATGTCATGGTGCTAAAGGTGAAAAATCTGCTTTAGGTAAATCAGCAATTATTGCTGGTCAAGATGCTGCTAAAACAGTTGAGCAATTAAAAGGTTATAAAGCTGGTACTCTTAATACTCATGGTATGGGTGGAGTAATGAAAGGTCAAGTTGCATCTTTAGATGATGCTGGAATTAAAGCATTAGCTGATTACATCGCTACATTGAAAAAATAAGTTATATAAAGGTGGGTTTTAGCCCATCTTTACTACTTTTTATCTATTAAATTTTTTAAATTCTTTGAGGCATTTTATCTTTAAATGCTACTGATTGAGCTTTTTCTAAAATTTCTAATGCACCATCTGATATAAAATCATTTGCTAAGGTTGTACCTAAGTCATTACAATTTGAAATTAATGCTGTTAAATTTTTATACATAATATTACTACCATCTGGATAACCTATCATAGCTTGAAGATTAACTACATTATCATCTATTGTGGCATTACAAGCAACTGGTGCTGAGCAACCTGCTCCAATTTTAGATATAAAATCTCTCTCTATTTTACTACAAAGAAAACTATCTTTATCATTTAATTTCTCTACAATTTCTCGTACTCTACTATTAGAGCTTACAATCTGTATTCCAAGTGAAGCTTGTCCCATTGGAGGTATCATCATTTTAAGTGATAATTTTTTAGTATATGGTATATCTTTAATTAAATCTAATCTTTTGAGTCCAATATAAGCTAAAATTATTGCATCATACTCTCCCTCTTTAAGCTTTCTAAGTCTAGTATTTACATTACCTCTGAGGTCTTTTAATATTAAATCTGGACGAATTTTAGAAATTTGCATTCTTCTTCTTAAACTTGTTGTTCCTACTACTGCATTTTTTGGGAGTTTTTTTAATGATTTATATTTATGAGATAAAAATAGATCTCGTTGGTCTCCTCTTTTACTAATAGCTACAAGTTCTAATCCTTCTGGCATATATGATGGTACATCTTTGAGAGAATGAACTGCTATATCAGCGTTTCCTGCTAACATCTCATCTTCTAACTCTTTTGTAAAGTGTCCTTTACCACCAATAAGTGCAAGAGGTTTATTAAGAATTTTATCACCTCTACTTGTAATTTTATTTAAGAGTATCTCCATATCAGGATATAATTTTAAAATTTCATCTCGTACAAAGTAGGCTTGCCAAAGAGCCAAATCACTGGCTCTTGTTGCTATTGTTAATCTATTCATTGCTGATTATTTAGTTTTTGGTGCATTTTTTGTAGCTGAAATCTCTTTTGGTATAAACTTTTTATAGGTTTCTCTTGATTTATCCCATTTACCATTGAAATATACTGTTGGAGTACCAGAAACCATAAGTTTTGAACCCATTTTTTCATCAGAAATCATTGCATCCATTACATCTTTAGAGTTTAATTCGCTTTTGGTTGTAATAAATCCTGTTTGCTCTTTTATAGCTTTAATAATTTTATCCTCATTTGTCTCTTTTGGATTAATTTTTATATTATAAAACTTAGTTACAGCATCAATTTCACCTTTCTTTTGTGCTATATGCATAGCTCTTGTTAAAGCTCCAGATACAGGGTGTAATCTAAGTAGTGGTAGATGATAATAGTATAGTGCAAAAGTATTTGGATATTTTTTAACTGCTTTAAAAATATCAGGCATTATATCTTGACAAAATGGACATTGTGGATCTGAAAATACTAAAATTTTATGTTTTGCATTCTCATTACCCATAAGTAAATGTGCTTTATTGTAATAATCTTTATTAGCATTTGGTCTAATCTCATTTCTATAATTTTTACCAGTTTTATAATCTACTAAAACAGGTGTAATTACATTTCCGTTAATAAACATCATTTCAGGTACATCTACATCTTTTTTATTAAATGTAATATGAATATTAGTTAAGAATGCTTCCCAACCTTTAAGTTCAGGAATAGTTCTTTTCTCTAAAATCTCTATTGAGTTAATCTTTACAGAACCATTTTTAATGATGTTTCTTTTAACATATTTCATTAACTCCTTATCTGTTGGTGTAGCACTAAGCGTTACAGAAGCTATTAATGTTGCTGTAACCAGTTTTGATATCAATGACATCTTTATTCTCCTTGTTAAAATTGTAATTTTTTGTTTCTCGTGTTATTTTAGCAATTAAATGTAAATAACACTATATAAATATTGCAATATTTATTGTAAGGATTAGAAATTTAAGATATAATGCAAATAAAAACTAAAATTAAAGATAAAAAATGAAAAAAATAAAAAATTTTATAAAAGAGATAATCTCTACAATAATTATGATATTTATAATATCTTTTGTAGTAAATTATTTTAGAGCTCCAGAACTTGATAGTAATAAGTTACCATTAATTGAGAAGACTCTTTTAGATGGTTCTAAATTCACTACAAAAGATATAAATGAGACTATTGTAATTCATTTTTGGGCAACTTGGTGTAGGGTTTGTAAATTGGAAATATCTAATATTGAGGATTTATCTAAAGATACAAATGTAATAACCATAGCTGTAAATTCAGGAAGCAATGAAGATATCAAAGCATTTATGAGAGAGAGAGGTTTATCATTTAAAGTTATTAATGATATAGATGGAGTATTATCAAGTAAGTTTAAGATAGAGGCATTCCCTACTACTATTATATATAATCAAAATAAAGAACTCTCATTTGTAGAGATTGGATATAGTACAACAGCAGGTTTGAAGGCTAGGGTAGGGTTGAGTAGATAAAGTAAATTATAGTTATAATTTGAAAAAATAGGAGTTTTTATGATAAAAAATATAAATATATTGCTATTAATTAGTATTTTGTTTTTAAGTTCGTGTGGTGATAATGTAGAGTATAGTAGTGGAGAAAATCCAATAACAGAGATAAATTATCCAACTGTTGGAGATGGTACATTTATGACACCATATATGATTGGTAGTGGGCTTTATGAGTTTAAAGGAGAGAAGTATTACTCTATTGATGTTAGAAGAGATGATTGTAATGTACTTCTTTATGGTGTAACAAACTTTAATACTATTAATAATGATGCAATATTTATCGATGCAGGGCAGAATAGTGAGATTGAACCAAATAGTAATTTAGTATATGAAGGGCTTGATAGAGATAGATATAATATTATTGTAAATAGTAGATTATACTCTAAATTTGGGCTTCTCTCAACCTGTATAGATGAGAGTTATGGTTCTACAAAGCATATTAAAATGTTATTAGATAATGATAGAAAAGTGATGAAAGATAATAATATATTATATAAATTTATTATGCCATCTACTGGTACTTTCTCTTTAAATACTACGGGTGATGATATAATGGTAAGGTTATATAATAATAATATTGTATCTGTATATACTCTTTCATCTAATAGGCATAATCAAATGATACCAGCAGGGGAATATTATATTTTATTATCTAAAATTTCCAAAAATGATGTAAATTTTGTATTTAATATTGATAGAATTTAAAATTTATTAGATATAATGTACAACTTAAACTAAAATAGAGGGATACTTATTATGAAAATTGCAGTAATTCAAGGACCAAACTTAAATATGTTGGGCATTAGAGAACAAAATGTTTATGGACCTATGAAATTAGAAGATATACATACACAGATGAAAAATGTAGCAGAACAAAATGGTTTTGAGATAGAGTTTTTTCAAAGTAATTTAGAGGGTGAAATTGTAGATAGAGTACAAGAGTGTATGGGTGATAGTGATGGTATTATTATCAATCCAGCAGCCTATACTCATACATCAATTGCTATTAGAGATGCGATTAGTGCAGTTAAACTTCCAACTATTGAAGTACATATCTCTAATATTCATGCAAGAGAAGAGTTTAGAAGTAAATCTTTGATTGCTCCAGTCTGTTCAGGACAAATTGTTGGTATGGGTGCATTTAGTTACCATTTAGCGATGATGGGAATGATGCAAATTCTAAATGAAGTAAAAGCTATGAGAGAGCAACAAGCAGCAGCTCAAGCTCAACAGATGAAACAACAAGCATAAATAATATTTTTTTGGTGGATAAAATCCACCAAATAAGTTAAATAACAAGGATAAAAATTGAACTATATTGTAAAAAATGAGAATGCTATATATTATGAGTGTGAGTATAGTAATGATAATTCTATTTTTTTGAGTATAGAGGGGGTAAATTATCTTTTTACAGATGGTAGATATGCCACTGAAGCTAATCCCAAAAATACAACTCTAATAATAGGTAGAGATATTTTAGATTTAGCTATTAAGATGATTAAAAAATCAAAAATCAAAAAGATATATTTTGACCCAAAAGAGTGGTCTCTATATTCATTTGATAAATTAAGTAGTAATACAAAAGTAAAATTCAAAGCTAAAATTGATTTCTCTCATAAAAAGAGAATTATAAAAAGAGTAGATGAGATAGAGAAGCTTAAACGAGCAGTTGTTTTAGGTAGTGATGCTTTTGATAAATTTTCTAATTATTTATCATCTAATGGATATGGAAAAGATGAGTATAAATTAAATCTAAAAGCAAAAGAGATATTATCTTATGAGGGTAAATATGAGTTAAGTTTTGACCCAATTGTAGCAATATCTCAAAATTCAGCCAAGCCTCATGCTTTGGCAACAGATAAAATATTGAATAAAAATAATTTAATTCTTGTAGATGCAGGGCTTAAATATAAGAGATACTGTTCAGATAGAACTAGAGTAGCAGAAGTAAGAGATGATATGAATTTCTCTCTATATCAAGATTTTAGCACAAAAAAGAGGCAAAAGATTTATGATATAGTAGCAAAAGCACATGATAAGGCAATATCAAGAGCAAAAAGTGGAATGAGAGCAAAAGAGATAGATAAAATAGCGAGAGAAGTGATAGAAAAAGCAGGATTTGGAAAATACTTTGTACACTCTACGGGGCATGGTGTGGGATTAGATATTCATGAGATGCCTTATATCTCATCAAAAAGTGATACTGTTATAGAGGATAGTATGGTATTTACAATAGAACCAGGAATTTACCTTCCAAATAAATTTGGTGTGAGGGTAGAGGATATGGTTGTGATGAAAAATGGTAGAGCCGATATTTTATAGGTAGATATTATGAGATTATATAAAGAGTTAGATAGTAATCATACTATTATCAAAACAGATAAATATCCTTATGTAAATAGTAGATGTAGCTATTTTGTTAATAGAGTATTTTTGGGAATTGGTGGAAATATTGGAGATAGTTCAAGAGTTTTTGAGCATCTTTTTGCTTTTTTATCTAAGAGTAGATTAATTGATATAGTAGAGACATCTATTATATTTAAAAATCCACCATTTGGATATATCAATCAAAATAGTTTTTATAATAGTATTATATTGATTAAAACTCCATTATCTCCAAAACTATTATTAAAATATATTTGGCAAATAGAGAAGAGATTTAAGAGAAAAAGGAGTTTTGCAAATGCTCCAAGGAGTCTTGATATTGATATTATATTTTATAATAATATAAGATTAAATGATAAAGATTTAAAAATTCCCCATATAGCGTGGGATAAAAGAGAGAGTGTGATATTACCATTAAGTATGATGAGAGGAGTTGTATAGATGAGACATGATATGTTTACTGCACCTACCCCTGAAGAGGCTTATTTTAAAGCCAAAAGTAAGTATGGATTTGCCTTTAGATTAGTAAGTGCAAGACAGATAATTATTGAAAATAGTAAAGAAGAAGAGTATATTTGTGAGATTGTTGTAAGTGTAAATGAGGAGTTATATAATCAAAAAAATAGAGAACAGATAATTAATAATGATAAAGAGATAGAACAAAAAGTAAATATTAAAAGTGCTTTAGATATTTTTAATCATCGTGGAATATCTAAAAAATCTATTGAAAAGATTATAGATAAGATAGATTCTGATGAAATTTTATCTTCAAGAGAGAAGTTAGTCTCTTTTATTATTAATGAAATTCATAATTCTATTAAAGTTAAAGAGGAGAATCTTGATGGAAAGAATATTATAATGCTCGTTGGGACGACAGGTGTAGGTAAAACTACAACGATTGCAAAATTAGCATCAAGATATTCTCAAGGTATGAAAAAGCATATAGCACTCTTTAATCTTGATAACTATAAAGTAGGTGCAAAAGAGCAGTTATCAAATTATGCTCATAATATGGGGATTACTCATATATCGATTGACTCTTTAGATGAATTTAGTAGTAAGTTAGATAGTATTGAAGAGCATGATTTGATACTTGTAGATACTACTGGAATTTCACCTTTTGATATAGATAAACTACTCAAAAAAGTAGAGTATATATTATCAAGTCATAAGTATAAAATATATACAAATCTTCTATTATCAGCTACTTCAAAATATGAAGATTTACAAGATATATATAATAGTTTTTCATTTTTAGATTTAGATAGTGTGATATTTACAAAATTAGATGAGACTAACCATATTGGTTCTATAATCAACTTTTTAATTGATAATCCCAATATTCCTGTTAGTTATCTATCAAATGGACAATCTGTACCAAAAGATATTATAGTTGATGTAAAAAAATATCTGCTAGATAAATTTGTAGGGACTCTATAATGGATAAAGTATTAGTAGGAATGAGTGGTGGAGTAGATTCTACTGTAACTGCTATTTTACTACAACAACAAGGTTATGAAGTAGTAGGTGTATATATGAAACTCCATACCAAAGAGGGTTATCACGAAGAGAATTTTAAAAAAGCTCAAAGAGTAGCCAATTATCTTAATATTGATATACATTTTTTAGATTTAGAAGATGAGTTTAACTCTAGTGTATATGACTATTTTGTAGATAGTTATAGGGTAGGGCTTACTCCAAATCCTTGTGTTTTATGTAATAGGAGAATTAAATTTGGTAAGATGATAGAGTTTGGAGATAGCTTGAATATTAAATATATCTCAACAGGACATTATGCTAAAACTGATGGCAAATATATATATAAAGCCAAAGATTTATCTAAAGACCAGAGTTATTTTCTAGCTCAAATTAATAGAGATATTGTGAGTAGATTGATTTTCCCATTAGGAGATATGCTAAAAGAGGATGTGAAAAAAATTGCCTCTAATATAGATATACTTCAAGATATAGCAACTCAAAAAGAGAGTAGTGAAATATGCTTTGTAGAGAATGATTATACAGAGATTTTAGAAAAATATATGGATATAAATATAGAGGGAGATACTCTAAATGCCAAAGGTGAAGTAGTGGGTAATCACAAAGGATATATGCACTATACTATTGGTAAAAGAAGAGGATTTTTCGTCAATGGAGCTCATGAACCTCATTTTGTATTAGATATAAATGCCCAAAAAAATGAGATAATTGTAGGTAAAAAAGATGAGTTAGCTGTTAGTGAGTTTAATATCAAAAATATATCTCTATTTGATGATATAGAGGATAGTTTTGAAGCAACTATAAAAGTGAGATATAGAACCCAAGGAGTAGAGGGAAGAGTAGATGTAGCTAATAATAAGATAGAGTTGAAGAGTCCTGTATTTGGATTAGCAAAAGAGCAAGTAGCAGTATTTTATGATGATGAACGACTATTAGGTGGTGCTATTATATGTTAAATTTATATAAGAAAAAATTGAATATACTTTTAATAGTATTTATTATTTTATCTTATCAAATATATAATTCACATAGAAATCATATATTTAAAGGTGATAAATCCTGTAATATATGTATAGTAAATAAAAAATTAGATAATTCAATTTATCAAGTATCATTTATAGATATTAATATAGTCCAAAATATAGAGATTAAAGAGAGAATATCTACTAGAAAATCTTATAAAATTTTACAAAAGCCTAATTTAAAATATATATCTTTTGATAATTCACAATATTTTAAAGTAAAATCAATCCCCATAGGATACCTCCCCAATGCACCTCCATACTTTTCATAAATATCACAATTTAAAATTATTATTATACAAGGAAAAATTTATGAAAAAATTTCTAATAAGTAGTGCATTATTATCAACTATAATTAATGCCTCAAATATTACAAACGAAGATTTAACAAGTGAGTTGGAGAGTGCGAAAGTATCTACTTCTAAAACAGCAAATAGTGGCTTTATGCCATCAATATCTCTTATAGTAGATATGAGTTATAGCAAAGAGTCTCTTGATGTGGATACTTCTCATGTAGAGATACCAGGATTGATGAGTGGTGGTGGAGATGAAGGTGAATTAGTTGGAAATGATGGATTTAATCTAAACTATGCAGAACTTGCTATTGGTGCATCTGTAGATACATATTTTAATTTAATGAGTATATTTCATTTAACAAAAGATAGTTTTGAGATAGAAGAAGCTTATGTTACTACTTCATCTTTGCCATTTAATCTAAAAGCAAAAATAGGAAAGTTTAAAAGTGATTTTGGATATTTAAATAATAAACATCACCACTCTTATAATTTTGCTGATAAGCCTCTAATTTATATGGCATTTTTAGGAGAAGAGGGACTCAATGATGAGGGTGTGCAATTACAATATGTTTTGCCAACTCCATTTTATATGATGGCTGGATTTGAGGCTTTTCAAGGTTTGGTTGAGCCAAGTTTTGGATATCAGGGATTTGGTGGTATAGTAGAAGATACTAAATATCCATCTCTATTCGTAGGATATATTAAAAGTTCATTTGATATTGCAGGTGGTACACTCTTAGCAGGGGTTAGTATGGCAAAGGGTGATGCTAAACTTAATAATTTAGAAAATGAAGATACAGCAGAAGCATTTGATGGAGAGACAACACTCTATGGAATTGATTTGACATATAAAAAATATTTTTCATCAAACCACTCATTATCTCTTAGTGGAGAGTATCTATATAGAGAGATGATTGGAGATAGAATTATCCCCATAGTTGGAGGATTTAATAGATTTGATTTAGAAAAAAATCAAGGTGGATTTTATAGTGAGATTGTATATCAATATGATAAAAATATTAGAGCAGGTTTGAGATATAGTGCGATAACTCAAAATGATGTTTTTATAAATGGTATTGATAGAGATATAGAAGATGATATATCAGTTACTTCAGCAATGCTAGAGTATAATCCTAGTGAGTATAGTCGTATAAGATTACAATATAATCACAATGCATCTCTATATAATGAAGATGGTACAATAAACAATAAAAACGATATTACTTTACAGTTTAACTACTCAATTGGAGCTCATGGGGCTCACTCATTTTAAGGATAAGAGATGAAAATTATATTTATATTACTAATAACCATATCAGCACTATTTTCAAAATTAAATGTAGCAGTGGCATATCCATATATTGGAGATATTACCAAAAAGATAGCCAAAAATAGAGTCAATATTATATATCTATCAAAAGGAAACTGGGACCCACATTTTGTTGTCCCAAAACCCTCTCTTATATCTTCTCTTAGAGATGCAGATATTTTAATTATTAATGGTGCTTCATTAGAGGCTGGTTGGCTTAGTCCGATTGTTAATGGTGCTAACAACTCTAAAATTGCTAGAAATAGTAATGGATATTTAGAACTTAGTAACTATATTAAACTTCAAGATGTTCCAAGAAGAGTAGATAGAAGTATGGGGCATATTCATGCAGAGGGAAATCCACATTTTATATTAGACCCACATAATGTAATTAAAATCGCAAAAGTTATAGCTTTGAAACTATCTATACAAGATAATGCTAATAAGAGTTTCTATATGTCAAACTATAATAAGTTTAAATCATATTGGAACTCAAAGCTAAAAGGGTATGATAAAAGAATGAAAAAATGTAAAGGTATGAGAGTAGTTGAGTATCACGAACTATTTAACTATTTTTTAAGAAGATATGGGATTACTTCAATTGATAATTTAGAACCATTACCAGGTGTTAAACCAAATCCTAAACATACTATAAAAGTTATTAAAGATATAAAGCAAAATGGTGTCAAACTAATATTACAAGATGTATATCACGAGCATAAAACAGCTAAATTTATAGCAAATAAAAGTGGTGCTAAAGTTGCTGTATTACCTCATGATATAGGTGCTATTAGAGGAGTTAATAGCTTAGAAAAATTCTATAATACTCTTGTGAGTAGAGTATGCAGATAATAGAACTATTTTTACCTGCTTTGATATTAATATTTCTATTAGTATATATTCATGCAATATTTGGTATAGAGATTATCAAGCGAGGAGTAATCTTTACAGACCTTGCAATTGGGCAAATTAGTGCCATAGGAATAGCAATTAGTGTGGTATTTTTTGATGGAGGCTTTCAGAGTGCTTTTGTATTTATATTTGCATTAATAGGGGCTTTGTTAATTACTTATGCTACCCAAAAGATAGAGCATATAGAGGCATTCATAGGAATGCTTTATGCTCTTGGGGCATCTACGATTATGATGATTTTAGCAAATACTCCAGATGCTATGGAGCTATTTTCTAAGCTTAGTGCAACAGATATTCTATTTACTTCTACTGATGAGGTATATAAGAGTGCTACTTTATATCTATTTATATCTATTATTATGTTTAAACTCTATCCACGAACTTCAGGATTGATAAAAGAGCTTATATTTTTTGTATCCTTAGCGATGGTTGTTACTTCATCTGTACAGAGTGCTGGGGTATTAGTGGTATTTACTCTTCTTGTATCTCCTGCATTTATAGCACTTCATCAAAAGAGATTTAAACCACTCTTTTTTGCATGGAGTTTTGGGATAACTCTCTCTATATTAGCTATTATTATCTCTTACAATTTTGATTTACCCACAGGATATAGTATTGTTTTTGTGATGAGTTTTGCTTCTGTATTGAGTATGTTTAAGAGGGATAATTAAATTTAAATATCAACTCCCTCCCAAAACTCATCATAACTTAAATTGGTAGCATTCTGCTCTTTTGCAATAATCTTCTCATCTTGCACCTTAAAATACTCCTCCAAAGCCTCATCTAAAATCATATTAATATCTTTATCTAAAAGCTTTGAATAGAACTCTAAACTCTCTATCTTATCTATTTTTAGTTCTAATTTTATATTTTTCATAATTTCCTTTTTTATATATTGAATATATGTCGGAGTCAGGAGACTCCGACCTACCATTGTTTAAAGATATTTTACTACTCTAAAACTCAACCTTAACCCCCAAATAAACTGAACGAGGATTAGAAGAATATCCATATACACTTTGATACTCTTTATCAAATATATTATCAGCCTTTAAATATACTGTTTTTTTATCATCTATCTCATAATTTATAATTGCATCTACTGTTGTATAGTTTCCATTATCTATAATCTCACTAGAAAAATCAGGATTAAACTTTATATCCTTTTTATCTCCTATATATGAGGCATAAATTCCAATATGAGTATCTTTAATTCCATAATAATCAATTGATGCTTTTAGTGAGCTATTTGCTACTCTTAGTAAATCTTTATCATCTTTGTCTTTAGCATCAATATTGCTATATGATAGAGTTAATAGTGTATCTTCTAAGATAGTTTTTTTGAATGATAACTCATACCCTTTGATTGTAGAAGTTCCATCTAAATTTACATATCCATCAGTAAATCCTATCATATTCTCTATCTCATTATGAAAATATCTAATTCCAAATCCCCCGTAATTTAGTGATATATCAAAGCTTTTAATATCTTCTGGTTCAAGATTTATATTTCCAACTTTCCCCCAAGCAGAAGCAGGAGCATATAGATTATAGATTGTTGGTACATTATAAGCAGTCCCATAGTTTGCACTAATATTAAATATTGGAGTAAAGTTATGTTTTATTCCTATTTTTCCTGTGGTTTTGCTATCAAATGTATCATCATAATCATCAAATCTAAGAGATTCTGTAATAACTGTTTGATTATCATTAAATCTGTTGCTATTTGTGATAAAAACTGCTTGATTTTTATAGCTTTGGTTAAGATTGTTTTCGTGTTCAAACTTTTTGTAATCTGCACCAATAACTAAAAATGAGCTATCATTTAGATATTTAATAGTTGATTTGATACCAAATTCAGAGGTTGTACCATCATAATTTTTCTCTCCAAATGCTTCATCGGGATATTCTCTCTCAAATTTTGTTTTATTTGCAAAGAGTTCAATATCTCCCCAAGAGTTACTATAAGTATAGGCGATATGTGAAATAGTATTAAGAGTCAAACTATTATAGACTCCGTCAGGATTACCAAAAGGGTCTCCATCTGTTTTTGTATCTATAACTTTATGAGATAAATCTATTTTATGATTATCATTAAATTTTACCCCTGCAGTTAGAGATATAGTTAGATTTTCATACCCATCATCTTCATAATTATCCAAATCTTCACCTCTAGGTTGCATAGCTGAATATCCATCTGTATCTATTTTAGAAATAGATAATTTAGCATAATATTTTGAATTTTTATAAGATAGTCCAAACCCAGCCTCTTTATATCCATAACTTCCATAAACAGCATTTAGTGATGCATTAAAACCATCTTTGGCTTTTTTTGTAATAATATTAATCACTCCTGCACTTGCATCTGCCCCCCAAACTCCACTTTGAGCCCCTTTGAGTATCTCAATAGATTCTACATCATTTAAATTTATATGTTCAATTGATGCACCTGATAGACTACTTGGGTCATTATATCTGACTCCATCTATAAGAACTAATATATATTTGTTACTCATTCCATCTAAAACAACTGGTGCTAATGTTCCAAATCCACCATTACTATTTATCTCTACTCCAGTTATAGAATTTAAGGCTTGTGATAGAGTGGTAAATCCTCTCTCTTCTATATCTTCATTAGTAATTACTGATATGTTAGATGTGGTATCTTGAAGTTTTTGGGTAGTGTTATATGGTGTAGTTACGGTAATTGTTCCAATATCTACTATTTCTGATGCACTCAAAGAGGCTATTGCTACTAAGCTTGTTGTGATTAATTTTTTCATTATTTTTCCTTTTGATTAATTATATATTTTTATATCGTGATTGATAGAGTGGTTGTAATTTATTAGAAATTAATACTATTTTGATAGTTTGATTTCTCTCTTGAATTAGATGTAAGATAGAATTTCTAAATGACTCTAATGAGTTATAGGCACTATATGCCATTATTGCAAAAAAACTAAAATACTCTTTTGGTCTATACATTATTATATACTCCTTTTTAGTTTGAGATGGAATATTAGCATAGTTTTATTAAATTCTAGGCTTCTTAATACATTCTACTTCTAACTCATTAGCGATAAAATAAGCTATTAACCTACCCAATCTTTTAAGTCTAGGTTTTAGCCATCTAGCCTGTTTAGGACAGGTTAATTCTCCTAACTCTATTAATATAAAACCTTTTTGAGTAAAAACATATTTATATCCATAATATCTTGATAGGTTTTTGGTAAAATTATCTTGCATCCACTTAAATGGGAACACTTTTTTATAAATACTCTTCCAATTATCTGCTAATACTTTATGATTTGGATTTCCATATCCAATAGAACTCCCCGAACTACAAGGTTTTTTTGAGCCATCAAAGTGTATAGCAATAGCTAATTTTACTCTACTTATTGGTATATTTGCACTACTTCTAATGACTTTAACTCCTGCCTCTCTTAATACTCTTGTGGCTTCATTTGCTACAATTCTATTCCACTCTATCTCCTCTCCATATTTAGAAGATGCACCTGTATTTCCACTTATTCGTCCCTCGTGTCCTGCTTGAATGAGAACATCACCATATCTATATTTAAAGTTATTTTTTTTAATTTTATTATAGTTTGTAGATATAAAAATAGTGATAGTTATTATTATGAATAGTAGAAGAGGTTTTTTTTTCAAAAGATTTGTAAGTTTGGCAAAAACCAAACTTACTATTATTCGTTCTTAACCAATAAATGGGTTTGCATAAAGTGCGATAAGAGCAATTACAAGTGTATAGATAACTTGTGCTTCAATCATAGCTAGAGCAATAAACATTGTTGTCATTAATTTAGCACCAAGACCTGGGTTTCTAGCAGTACCAGCGATAGTAGCAGCAGTTGTATGTCCCATACCAATAGCTCCACCAAGAGCAGCTAATCCAAGACCAACACCAGCAGCAACTACTGAATATGCCTTAATCATTGATTCACCATCTGCTTCACCAGCAAATGCTACAGCACCAAGTGCTAAGAAAAGTAAGAAAAACTTTTTCATTTAAAATCCTTAAAATTATTATAGGTTTAAAGTCCCTTTTGACTACTAATTTTTAGACCCATTCGGCTTGCGTATCCCTACTAGATGCCCAAAATTTGTGAAGTAATTATATCTAATTATCTTTAAGTTAAGTTAAGTAATATTGAGTTTTGGATAGAATAGTTTAAAAAAAAGGATTTTATCGACGATGATAGATAAAGAAAATATATCCTCTCTACATCCATCTGAAATTGCAAAAATTTTAAGAGAACTCAATGATGATGAATTTAAGAGTTATATTAAAGATATACCAAAAGATATAATTGGTGATGTAATATTAGAGATGCCTGATAGATATTTTGGTGATATGGTAGATATTGTTGATATCAAAGACCTATCTCACGCTATTAGTGAATTAGAGAGTGATGACCAAACTGATTTTATTCAAGAGCTTGAAGAGCATGATGAAATTAAAGCAAAAAAGTTATTTAACTCTCTTGATAGTGATGACCAAGCTGATATTTTACAACTTAAAAAATATAATGATAATGAAGCTGGTGCATATATGCAAATAGAGGTTTTTACTGCAAAAGAGAGTGAAAATACTGATGCAGTTATTAAAGAGTTTGCAAAGCTCAAAAAGAGTGGAGAACTTGAGAATGTTCAATATCTATTTATTACAAAAGATAATAACTATTTAACTTATGGTATTAGTTTAGAAGATTTATTGATTTTTGACTTTAATAAGTTAGTTATAGAGAATATTGAAGAGAGTAGTGAAGATTTTATACCGATAGTTGGATATGATAGACAAGATATATATGAGATAGTTGATAAGTTCAAAGAGTTTGATTTGGGAGTAATGCCAATCGTTGATGAGAATAATATATTAATTGGACGAATTACTTCTGATGATATTTTGGATATTGTCAATGAACAAGCAACAGAACAGATGTTTAATATGGCAGGTGTTGATGATGAGGCAGAAGAGGAAGAGGGAATATTTCAAGCTGGAAAGCAGAGAGCTATATGGTTATCTCTTAATCTTCTTACGGCAATTATGGCATCTATTGTTATTGGATTATTTAGTGGTACTTTAGAGAGTATAGTAGCTCTTGCAATACTTATGCCTATTGTGGCATCAATGGGTGGAAATGCAGGGACACAATCTCTTACAGTTGTTGTGCGTCAATTAGCCCTTGGAGATATATCATCTAATGATGCAATTCGTACTATTAAAAAAGAGGTGATTTTATCGGTGGCTAATGGATTGTTATTTGCAATAATTATGGGTATAATAGCCTATATTTGGTTTAATGAAGAACTTTTAGGGGTAGTTATTGCCCTATCAATGGTAATTAATCTATTTTTTGCTGGTTTTTTTGGTGCTGGTATTCCACTAATGCTAAAAAGATTAAATATTGACCCAGCAATTGGTAGTAGTGTTATTTTAACAACAGTTACAGATGTAGTAGGCTTTTTAAGCTTTCTAGGTCTTGCAACAATAATTTTATTATAAAGGATATTTAAACAAATGGACTTATTAGTTCTATATTTTACTCTCTCTATTGGAGTTTCATTTCTATGTTCAATTTTAGAATCAGTTTTACTCTCAACAACAATGCCTTATGTTTCGCTTTTAGAAAAAGATAGCCCAAAAGCCGGCGCAATTTTGCGTTCTCATAAAGAGGATATAAGCGTCTCTATCGCTTCAATTTTGATACTTAATACTATTGCTAATACTTTAGGGGCAACAGCTGTTGGGGCTCAAGCAGAAAAGGTATTTAATTCTGAAGCAGTTTTTTATGTATCAATTGTACTTACATTTGCCATTCTATTTTTTAGTGAAATTATTCCTAAAACAATAGGTGCTGTATATTGGAAGCAGTTAGCACCAATTAGTGCTTATATTATTAAATTTTTTATATGGCTTACCTATCCTGTTATTTTAATGACACTCTTTGTAACTAAGAGAATTTCAAAAGGTGCAGATGATGAGAAGAGTACATCTAAAGAGGAGCTTATAGCTAATGCTTTGATAAGTGAGAATGAGGGGATAATTGATGAACAAGAGTCTGATATTATTGAGAATATTTTACTTCTTGATAATATTAAAGTTACAGATATTCTTACACCTAGAGGTGTAGTCTTTGCTATTGAAGAGAATACTTTGATAAAAGATGTAATAGAGGATAAAAATCTATTTAACTTTTCACGGATACCTATATACTCTGGGACTATTGATAATATTACAGGGATAGTATTAACTAAAAAGATATTTAAACAAGCACTTAGAGATGATACTGTAACAGTAAAAACAAAAGCAAAAGAGATTTTTAGTATTAATGAGAATATTCCAGTATCAAAGGTTTTAAAACTCTTTATTAATAAAAAAGAGCATATGTTTTTAGTACGAGATAATTATGACCAGACAGATGGTATTGTAACTTTGGAGGATTGTGTAGAGACAATATTGGGTGTAGAGATTGTAGATGAGAGTGATAGTGTAGTAGATATGAGAGCTCATGCTAAACGAAAGATGAAACTCAAAAGGAAGATGGAGAATAATAAGTAATGAAAAAGATTATTAATTTAATATTTATAGCTATAATTTTTGCAGGTTGTGGAGGAGGTGATACAAGTGATGGATTACCAACTCAAAGTACTACAGATAATAATATAGTATCAACTACTACAAATTTTGGAATTAGTGATAAGATATTTTTATCTTATCTATTTGATAATGAGTATTTATGGTATGATAAAATTGATACTAATATTGATACTACCTCATTTAATACTCCTATGGAGATGATAACTGCTTTAAGATATAGAAAATATGACCATTGGAGTTATGCAGAGAGTTATCAAGAGTATGAAGATTTTACAAATCAAAAATCATCTGGAAGTTTTGGATTTTATTATAATTCAGATTTTCAAATTATAGATACTGTATTAGATTCTCCTGCTTATGATATGGGACTTCAAAGAGGGGATATTATAATAGATATTAATGATAAAAATATATCTGAAGAGGTTTTAAAAGATGCTAAATCTCATCTGAATACTCCATCTAAATTTAGAGTAGTTAGAGGAGATGAAATATTAGAATTTAATATTGCACCATCTATCTATACATTTAAAGTAACAGCTTATGAGATATTAAATATAAATTCTAAAAAAATAGGATTATTAAGATATGACCAATTTACATCTACAAGTATTACTGAAATAGATAAAGCATTTAGATATTTTAAAGAGAATAATATAGATGAGTTGATTATAGATATGAGATATAATGGTGGTGGTTCGTTAGTAACTACAAGTATATTAATGGATAAAATAGCAGGAGTCTCTTTTAATGGATATTTACAATTTTATTTGAGCTATAATGATAAAATGTCAAATTCAAATGAGAATTATTATTTTCAAAAGGATACAAATAGTCTTGCAATGAATAGAGTATTTTTTCTAACAACTCAAAGTACTGCATCAGCTAGTGAAGTTACTATCAATTCACTCAAACCATATATTGATGTCAAGTTAATAGGTGATAGAACTCATGGTAAGCCTGTGGGAATGAGTGGGAGAAGTTATAAAAATTATATATATTGGCTTATTAATTTTAGAATATTAAACTCTAATTCTCAAGGAGAGTTTTATGATGGAATTGCCGTAGATTGTAGTGTAGAAGATGATATTACTTATCCTAGAAATGATATTCGTGAAGATATGCTAGAAGAGGCAATATATTATATAGAGCATAATAGTTGTAAAGATAATATGAGCAAGAGAGTAAAATATGGGTATAAAGTTAATAAGATTTAATATAATAAGTTTAACTTAATTTATATCAAGAGTTCTTAATCTCTATTTTATTACAATAATAGCATCAAATTTAAATTTAAAGAGAAATATATATGAAAAATGAGATATTATCAAGAGTACAAAAGAAGTTTCCATTAGTTCCAAAACCATTTAAAGCAATAGCTGATGAGTTGGGTATTAGTGAAGATGAGGTTTTAAAAATTTTACAAAAAGAGAAGAGAGATGGTATTATTCGTCAAACTTCGGCAATCTTTGATACAAAAAGATTAGGATATAAATCATCTCTTGTAGCATTTAAAATAGCAGATGAGAAAATAGAGAAAGCTGTTGAGATTATTAATGCACACCCTGGGGTTTCTCATAATTATGAGAGAAATCATGATTTTAATATATGGTTTACAATGGCAATTGACCCAAAATCTAAATTAGGATTAGATAAAACGATTGAGATATTAGCAGATTTAACAGAAGCAGATGATTATATAATGTTGCCTACTTTAAAGCTTTTTAAGATTAATGTAAAGCTTAATACTACTGGTAAAGATGATAAAAAAGAGAAGGTAAAAAAGGTAAAACATAGAGATATAGAGCTTACTCCTCTGCATCAAGCAGTAATAGAAAATGCTCAATATGATATTGATATAGTTAGCGAACCATTTGCACAACTTATAAAAAAGATTGATATAGATTATGATACTCTCTTTGAAATTTTGGTAGAATTGCAAGAGGCTGGAGTAATGAGACGATTTGCCTCAATTCTAAATCATAGAAAAGCAGGATTTAATGCTAATGCTATGGTAGTTTGGGATGTAGATGAGCAAGATGGTGAGGCTATTGGAGAGAGAGCTGCCTCTTTTAGTGCTGTAAGCCACTGTTATTTGCGTCCAAAATATGATAATTGGAGATATAATCTATTTACAATGGTTCATGGTAAGACAACTCAAGAGACAAATGCTATTATTGAAGATATGGCAAAAGAGATACCATCAAAAGCACATAGACCTCTCTACTCATCAAGAGAGTTTAAAAAAGTACGAATAGAGTATTTTACTCCTGCTTTTGAGGCTTGGGAAAATAGATATATAGAAGTAGGAGATTAAAATGGAACTTTTTTTTGAATTAGAGATAGTATATATTGTAATAGGTCTGTTTATATTAAGTGTAACTGCATTTGTAACAACAAGAGATTTTGTTCCAAAAGTTGCATTTAAAAGAGGTATGTTAATTGTAGGTGCATTTTTGATTTTTATGATAACATTTCATTATAATATGACAACAACTAGAATGGAAAATGTTAAAAAGTTATTTAATGATGGTGAGACTATAATTTGTGAAAATAAAATGCGTAGGACTATTTCTCGTTCGGTAATCCTTTCTAAAAAATTAGGTTGGAAGATTGATGGGAATAGATTTGTAAATAGTGATTATGAGAGAGATTTTCATACTTCACGATGTATAGAATATAATGGAGATAAAAAGAAATGATAAAATCGGTAGTAGTTTTATGTATGAGTGTAATTACTCTTTTTGCTATAAGTAACTCTTCACAAGCATGTAAATCTTGTCATGCTACAATATATAAAGAGTTTCAAAATTCACCACATCTAAAAGCATCAATATATAATGATGCTATTCATAAAGCTATTTGGGATAAACACCCATATAAAGCAAAAGGTAAATATAAGTGTGCTAAGTGTCATACTCCATCAGATTTAAAATTAATGGATAAGTTAAAAAAAGGTGAGGAGGCACTGCCTCAAAAAAATAGTATTCAAACTAATGAACCAATATCATGTAAATATTGTCATCAAATTAAAGATGTAGCTATCCATCAAAAGGTTAATGAGAATATTATGAGTGATAAACCAAAAACTCTATACTCTGCAAGAGTTAATCAAAAAGATAATTCTGATGTAGAGTATAAAGAGAAGAGTAGTTGGTTTGGATTAATAAAAGAGACAACAGGTTCGCCATATCATAATATAGATTTTACAAATAAAAATTTTTATAGTGGTAAAACTTGTACAGGTTGTCATTCTCATAAACAAAATAGTCATAAATTAGCTGTTTGTGATATGGAAATTGGTAAACATAATATAACTAAAGAGACTTGTATTAGTTGTCATATGCCTCAAGTTCAAGGTAGCTTTGTTAAATCAAAAGATGCAAAAACACATGCTTATCATGGATTTATAGGAGTTGCTAATAAGCCTCAAATGCTTAGTAAATTTGTAGAGTTTGGATTTGAAAAATCATCTAATGGATTTAAAATCATTATTAAAAATAGTGCAAATCATAGTCTATTATTACATCCTCTAAGATTAGGAGAGTTACAAGTATCAGTTATTAGAGATAACAAAGAAGAGAAACTTAAAAATGTACATTTTATAAGAGTATTAGCAGATGCAAATGGAACTGCTACAATGCCATGGTTAGCTACACAAGTACTTAAAGATAATCATATAAAAGCTGGAGAGAGTCGTAAAATAGAGTTTAAATATGCTTTAAAATCTGGTGATGCCATAGAGGTAAAATTAGGACACTATACTGTAAATCCTAAAGTAGCTCCAAAATTAGGGCTTGAAAATAGAAAAGATTTAACAACCTTTAAAATATTTAAAGAGCAACGATTTGAGGTTAAATGAATAAAATTAGAGAGATTTTAAAAAGATACTCAATGGCATTTATATTTTTATTACTTGTAATAATAATGATGCTATTGGGTACTTTAGGAGTAACAAGTTTTGGTAATAAGATGTTAGAAGATATGGCTGGAGTAGATATGCAACCAAGAGGGGTTCATCTTAATACTAATTCTACTCTTTAATTTAAGAGGTGGATTTTATCCACCCTATGGTGAAAAATTATTATATTGCTTAATTCATTAATATGGAATATCTTTTTAAGATAATATATTATATAATTAAAAAAATAAAGGAGTAGATTGTGCAGATAATTACATTGAAGTCAGATGATATGTTTTATGCAACTTTAGAAGATATGGTCAAGAATTTAAATACCACAAAAAGTGATTTAATAAAAAAAGCTGTAATTTATTATAAAAATGTTCTTGAAAAAGAAAAATTAAAATATCAAATAACACAAGCTTCTTTAAAAGTTAGAGAAAATGGCTTAAAAATATCACAAGAGTTTGAAGATACTATTACTGATGGATTGTAATGTTTAAAAAAGGTGAAATATATTTAGCTAAATTAAATCCTAAAAAAGGTAATGAAGTTGGTAAAATTAGACCAATTTTAATCTATCAAACAAATATCAACAGTTTTAATAGATGATACATATCCTTATTAACATATAAAGAGATATTAGAAGTAGATAAACAGATAAAAATAGTATTAGATATTGAAATTTAACCGTAGGGTGGGTGAAACCCACCAAAATATTATATTAAAAGGAAAAAAATGGTCGTCCATATAGTAATGTTTAAATTTAAAGAAGAGAATAGAGAGGCTAATATTTTAGAAGCACAAGATAGATTAAATAGCCTTATAGAATTTGTACCCTCTCTTGATACTATTGAAATAGGTATTGATTTTGATAAAAGTCAAAGAGCTATGGATTTAGTTCTTACTGCTACATTCAAAGATAAAAATGCTTTAGAAGATTATGCAATAGATAAATCTCATCTTGAAGTAGTAGAGTTTATGAAAAGTGTAACAGAGTATTCTAAAGTGGTAGATTATCAAAAGTAAGAGATTAAGATTAAAAGCTTTTGATTATCACATATTAACAAACTTTCTGATAAAATACTACAATTGTAAATTATTATGGATTAAGGAAGTTAAATGAAAGCAGTAGTAAATGTATATCTTAAAAACGGAGTTCTTGACCCACAAGGAAAGGCAGCTCATCATGCATTAGATTCTCTTGGATTTGATGCTGTTCAAGATGTTAGAATTGGTAAGCAAATTATATTGAAATTATCAAGTAATAGTGAGGCTGATGCAAAGCTTGAAGTGGAGAAGATGTGTGAAACTCTTCTTGCTAATACAGTGATTGAAGATTATACAATAGAGATTAGTAAATGAAAGTTGTAGTTTTAAGATTTCCAGGGACAAACTGTGAATTTGATACACAATATGCATTTGAGAAACTTGGTGCAGATGTAGAGATTATTTGGCATAATGAAGATAAATTACCAGTAGATACAGATTTAGTTGTTGTTCCTGGTGGCTTCTCTTATGGTGATTATCTTCGTTCTGGTTCTATTGCTAGATTTTCACCAGTTATGAAAGCTGTTGAGAAATATGCGAATAGTGGTGGATTTGTTTTGGGTATCTGTAATGGTTTTCAAATTTTGACAGAAATTGGACTATTAGAGGGTGCATTAAAGAGAAATAATAATCTTCATTTTATATCTAAAAAGCAAACTATTAGAGTAGAAAATAGTGATAATAAGTTTTTATCTCACTGTAAAGATGGAGATATTCTAAATATTCCAATAGCTCACGCTGATGGTAATTATTATATTGATGATGATGGTTATAAATCTTTAGAAGAGAATAATCAGATACTTTTAAGATATTGTAATGATAATGGTGAGAGAGTAGTAGTTAATGGTTCTGTAACATCAATTGCAGGGATTTGTAATAAAAATAAAAATGTATTTGGACTTATGCCTCACCCTGAGAGAGCTATTGAAGATATTTTAGGTTCAATTGATGGAGTTAAAATGTTAGAGGGATTTAGTAATTAATGAATAGAAAATTACTCTTTTTAGTTTTTGCTATATTATTTTTATTTAATAGCAGTCTATATGCTAATGTAGAATATAGATATAGCTATATACCTAAAAAAATATACAAAAATCAACTATTCCCTGTAACTGTATTGGCAATGGGAATAGGAGAGAGTAGTAGAGATTTATATTTTAAATTTGATATAGATTCACCACATCAACCAATTAATGATGCTGTTATAGTTCAAAATGGTGAAGATTGTTTTTATACATTCTATTTTAAAAATGACCAAGATAGTGAATTTAAATTACCTCTTCTATTTATTAAATCAAAAGAGGCAGATGTTATATTAGATGAGCAGTATATTGATGTATCTAAAATAAAAAAGATAAAAGATTTTTGTGGAGTTATTGCAGCTGATATGAAAGTCAAAAATTATCAAGCCTCAACTTTTGATGATAAGAGTAATTTAATTACAATATCACTTGAAGCTTATGAGGCAAATATAGAGAATATGAAATTAAAAAATTATGAACAACAAGATATTGAGGATATTAGACGAGATAATTCAAAAGTAGAGGCAAACTTTTTTATAATTATTCCATCAAATAAAAAAAATCTTAAATTTAGATACTTTAATACTATAAAAGGACAGTATATAACTATAAATATTCCTATTAAAGTAGTAGAGACTAAACTTACAACACAATTAGCACCAAATCCAAAAGATGATAATTTTGAATATATAAAGAAGATGACAATTATATCTTTTATTATAATCTTTTTGATTTTAGCTTTGTGGAAAAAAGATTTTTTATATCTTATCATAGTGGTTCTTTTATCTATATTTTTGATTAAATTTTATCTGCCTCAACCAAAAGTTTGTATTAAAGAGAATGCAAAGGTAAGAATATTACCAACAGATATTAGTAGGGTTAGTTATGTTATGAGAGAGAGAAGAGATGAAGTAACACAACTCTTAAATAGAGAGGGTTTCATCAAAATAGAGTATAATAATGAGAGAGTAGGTTGGGTAGATGAAAAAGATATTTGCCAAAATTAGATTTTATGTAGGTGCATTTGTTATATCTTTTATAACGGCTGTTATTATGATACCTCTTGTTATGATATTTAGAAAATATAGAAGTACAATTCGCCATAAACTGAATAGAGTAATATTCTTTTTTTTGGGAGGAGAGAGTATAGAAGAGGGTGAAATTGATAAGAGTGCTCAAATTTATATGATTAATCATCAAGGTATTGTTGATATTATTATTATGGAAGCTACTCATAATTTAAATATTAATTGGGTAGCTAAAAAACAACTCTTTGATGCCTTTTGGTTTGGATATATTCTTAAAGAGAGTGAGATGATATCTATTGATAGAGCAAATAAAAGAGGAATGTTGAAGTTAATTAGAGATGCTAAAAAATCTATTTTTATTCAAAATCGTCCTGTTGCAATATTCCCTGAAGGAACAAGGACGGATAAACAAGAGCTTTTATCATTTAAAAATGGTGCAAAGGTATTGGCTGAAAAATTGAAATTAAGAGTTCAACCAATTATTATTACAGGTGCAAAAAAACTATTAAATGAACATAATAGAACTGCTAATAACTCTATTGTAAAATTAAAATATCTACCTAGTATAGATGTAGATAATTTAAATCCTAATTGGTACAAAGAGATGAGAGAAGATATGCAAAGAGAGATTAATATTGAATATAACAACAACAATCGTCCTCGCTAGTGGGGGTGCATTAGGGGCTATTAGTCGCTATATTATTATAGATTTTACACCAAAAGATTTACCATATGGAACACTACTTGTAAATTTAATAGGTAGTTTAATTATTGGAATAGTTTTTGCCTTTGTACATAATAGTAATTTTTCACCATATCTAAGACTCTTTATAGCCACAGGTTTTTTAGGTGCATTAACCACATATTCAACATTTGCCCTAGAGAGCTTTTTACTTTTATATGATAAAGAGTTTATATATGGTTTATTAAATATCATTTTAAATGTTATAGGTACAATTATTTTAGCAGGAGTTGGATATATTCTTACTACATATATTATTAAATCTATTTAATTAAGTAATGGTATCAATAACTCTTTTGTTAAAACTAAAGTAGAAAAATAGTATATAGATATACCCAAAACTACATTAAAAATCCAAAATAATTTACTATTAATAGATAAATATCCTGCCATAAATCCAATAATAACTCCTACAATATGAGCTACCATATCAATAGTAGGAAAAACTAATCCAATAGCAAGATTAAATCCTAAAATCATACCTACACTACTCATTATCTCTTTAAATTCACTACCTAAAGCATTTTTATGAGCTACAAAAAATCCAACTAATCCACCAAAAACTCCAAAGATAGCACCAGATGCTCCTACTATTACACTAAGAGGATGAAAATATATTGAAATTACTCCTCCTGCAATACCTGTAATAAAATATATAGATATATACTCCCAAGGAGAAAAATAGTTTTCAAAAGCTCGTCCTACTAATATTAATGATATAGTATTAAGTGCAAAATGAGTCAATCCTCCATGCAAAAACATAGATAATAAAACTCTATACCACTCATTCTCTAATATTACCATAGGTGCAAAAATAGCTCCATTTGTAGCTAACTCTTTACTTGTTATATCAATAAAATTACCTGTAACTAAAGATATATAGAGATAAAATAGAGAGATAATTATAGATATAGAGTATGTAATTTTATATCTATAAAATTCTTGAAATTTATTGGATAGCATTAGCAAACACCACCCCATCAATACCTTCTATGGCTAATCTTGAAATACTCTCTTCATCTGATATTAATACTAAGATTTCTGTATCAAATAGATAATGTTGTGCTATTGGTTGGATTATATATGCATCTTCCTCTTCTACTATTATATAAGAGGCATTTAATGCATTTGCAAATATAGCATCTTTTATATATGATAAACTCAAAGCATAAGAGATAGAATTTAATTGGCAATATTTAGCTAACTCTATTGAATCTATTAATGGCTCTAATAATAAAATAGAGTTTGGGTTACTATTTTTTATATCATCAATAGAATATACTCTTTTGATAGGTTTGCTATCTATCCATATATGTCCAAAAACTTTCATATTATGCCTTCTTAGCACACTCTAAAGAGCAGTAATATTTACCACCAACTATTATTGCCTCTTTTAGAGTTACAAATGTAGAGCATACCTCACACTCAACAAGTGTATCCTCCTCTAACTTCTTCTCATCTTTACTCTTTAATGATGGTAATTTCCCACCAAGTAGTTTAAAAAATCCTAAAAAAATAATTAGGATAAATATTAATTTTAATATCATTTAAAGACTCTTTATATATAGATAATTTCTTCTATTTTTCTGTATTATATCATAATTTAGACTACTATCAAGTTGATTTATCTCATCAAATACTCTCTCACCCTTATAAAAAAGATATTTAGTAGCACTATTTGATAGATGATTAGTGATATTAACTAACATCTCTGTATTTGTAACAGCCCTTGAGACAATCAAATCAAATTTATTATTCTCTAAATCTTCCACACGACTAGCTTCAACTCTAATATTTTCAAGTTCAAGAGATACATATTTTAAGAATGAAACCCTTTTTCTTAAAGGTTCACAAAGTACAAACTCACTCTCATCAAAGAGAATAGCCAAAGGAATAGCAGGAAACCCAGCACCACTACCTACATCTAAAACCTTTTTAGGAGTATCTATAAAACTCATAGGATATATAGAATCTATAATATTTTTGTAAATATCTGCTACGCTTTTAGCACCTGTAAGGTTATGAATTTTGTTCCATTCCATTAAAATATTTGCAAAATATTCTAATTTTTCTATCTTTTTATTACTTAGGGATAATCCCTCTTTTTCTAATAATTGTTTTAACATTATAATAGATGCCCCATTCCACTCTTTTTTACAGCTAAATAATCCTTATTAAAAATATTCTCCTGCATTTTAATCTCTACTCTCTCTACAATCTCAACAGACTTTAATGAACTTATTTTACTAGGATTATTTGTAAGGAGTCTAATTTTATCTATTTTAAATTTCTCTAAAATAAACTCAATTATTTCATAATTTCTCTCATCTGCTTTAAATCCTAATTGATGATTAGCTTGAATTGTATCTAATCCTTTATCTTGCAGGGCATAAGCATTTACTTTATTGAGTAGTCCAATATTTCGTCCCTCTTGTCTATGGTAGATTATCATTCCATTATGTCTGTTTATATACTCCAAAGCATATGCTAACTGCTCTCCACAATCACATTTTAAAGAACCCAAAGCATCGCCTGTTAGACACTCGGAGTGTATTCTTACTACGGGAGTATCACAAAGATTTTGAGTAAAAATTACTAAATGCTCTTTGATGTCATTTTCTAATTTCTCTTGAAATGATTGTATTTTAAATTTACCATATTTTGTAGGTAGGTTTGCTATTTCTGATATTATTATATTTTTCATCGTGCGATTATATCACACAATTTTAAATCTAATCTAAATCACAACTAAACTTAGCATTAAATTTCTCTTTAGTTGGAATATATTTAACTCCACTATAATTTCGGACTATAAATTCATTTCTAATTATATTGCCACTTTTTTTATCTATCACTTTTCTATGGAGTTCGTTACTTCTAAAATACTCATCATCTATCTTTTCAAAGTAGTGATTTTTTTCATATACTTTATATGAGTATTCTAACTCTCCATCTACTCTAATCTCTCCATATAAAAACTCATCATCAATAGATAATAGAAGTTGAATATCAAAAGGAGTTGGATTTTTGAATTGTAAATCTATATAGTTATACATCACAGTTGCACCACTTGCAAAAGGTAAAACTCTTTTATCATCAGGAAAAGGGTCAAAACTGTGATGATGTCTCTCTATTATCTCCAAAGGAGAGTGGAGAACCATCCAATATATAAGGTTTGATGATTGACAAATCCCACCACCTATCGCAGGTCGTGGTACTCCATGACGAAGCTCCATACCCTCTTTAAATCCTCTTTTTTTAGTAGGCTTACCCAATATTTTGAAGTATGAAAATATCTCATTTGGTTTGATAATAGTTCCATTAAGAGAATCTACTACAATTTGAAGATTTTTAATTTTATTATATTGCATATACATTTGGTCATCATCTAATTTTCTGATAAGTTTGCTTTTATGCTTTTTAATTCTATATTTTAGAGGAGTTTTATCTTTTGAAGTGCTATATTTCTCTTTTGAAAATAGCATATCCAACTCTCTATCAAATTGTTTAAGTCTGATAGCAATTGATAGAAGAGATGGATGATATGAAGAGAGAGGCTTAATAAACTTTGGTTTTCTAAGCATCGCTATTTTGGACATCTTTGCCAAATATATTGCACTGTCCTGTAACTTTACATAATGGACAAAAATTTGCAACACCTGCTACAAGAGGGATAACTCCCAGATAGAACCAAATAGTACCAGTCATTACACCAGCACCAATTAATCCAATTCCTAAAACTATTCTAAATGGACGACAGATTTTTCTCATTTTTACTGCATTAATTCTCATATATAAACCTTTTATTTTAATAAAAGATAATTTAACACAAAAAAGATAACAGATAAATAACAAAATATATATTAAAAAGGATATATAGAGTTAAAAAACTCTATATAATCAACTTACTTAGCAACAGGTGCTGGAGTAGTTGTATTAGTTTCTACTGGTTTTTCAGTAGTTGCTTCTGATGCAAATGCGAAAGTTGCAACGAAAAGTGCGATTAATACGATAGCTTTTTTCATGATATTCTCCTTTTTAAAGTTAAAAAATTATACAATTAAATTGAGTAAATGATATAGTATTATTTATTAATATAATACTTTTATTTTAATACTGTTTCAAATCGTTACTTTTATTGGATTTTAGTTACAATTTAAAATATTTTTTTAGGAGTAGTAATGATTGTAGGAATAGAGGGAAAAATAGAGTTAAAAGAGGCAACTCGTTTGCATATAAATGTAAATGGATTAATATATGAAGTTTTTATATCAATAAATAGTTCTAATGTTATAGATAGTGATATTATTAAACTCTTTACAACTCAAATTATTAGAGAAGACTCTTCAACTCTATTTGGTTTTATCTCTAATGATGAGAAGAGAATGTTTGATATACTAATTAAGATTAATGGAGTAGGTGCAAAGGTAGCATTAGCAATATGTTCTACTTTTTCTCCTGATATATTTTCTAGGATAATTTCAGATAAAGATGTAACTATGCTTAAAAAAGTCCCTGGTATTGGTCCTAAGAGTGCTAGTAGAATATTAGTAGAGTTGGCTGATTTTATAGTAACAGGAGATGATTTAATGAGTAATAAATCAATGGTTGAAGCAGTTATGGGATTAGAGAGTTTAGGTTTTAAAAAAGAGCATATAGAAAAGGCACTTAAAGGAGTTACAGGAGATACGCCATCTCTTATAAAAGAGGGACTTAAAAAGTTACAAAGACTCTAATTTGTAACTTTAGGTTACATTAAAAGTGATAGATAGTTTTAAGTATAATTTTAAGTAACTCAAAAACTCTCTTTTGATAAAATCAATCAAGAAATTATTTTAATCAATAGGAGACTTTATGTCATTAGTTGAAAGTTATAAAGCACATACAAAAGAGAGAGCAGAGTTAGGTGTTCCACCATTACCTTTAACAGCACAACAGGTTGCTGAATTAATAGAGCTATTAAAAGCTGATAAGGTAGAAAATGAGGAGTATCTATTAGATTTATTAAATAATAATGTTCCAGCAGGTGTAGATGATGCAGCTTATGTAAAAGCAGCTTTTTTAAATGCAATAGTACATGAAGATGCACATTCTCATGTTATTGATAGAATGGATGCAGTTAAGATTTTAGGGAAAATGTTAGGTGGATTTAATGTTGGACCACTTATTGATGGACTTAGAAATAATAATGTAGCTATTGCTCAAGAGGCAGCAGACCAGTTAAAAAATACTATCTTAGTTTATGGTGATTTTGATGTAATTAAAGAGTTAATGGATCATGGTAATCCATTTGCAAAAGAGGTTATTGAATCTTGGGCAGATGCAGAGTGGTTTAAAAATAGAGAACCTATGAAAGAGGAGATAACTCTAACAGTATATAAAGTTCCAGGTGAGACAAATACTGATGATTTATCACCAGCTTCAGAAGCATTTACAAGAGCAGATATTCCTCTACATGCTAACTCATTTTTGGTAAATAGAATGGATAAGCCACTTGAGACAATGGCAAAATTAAAAGAGAAAGGTTATCCTTTAGCTTATGTTGGTGATGTTGTAGGGACTGGAAGTAGTAGAAAATCAGGTATTAACTCTGTTCAATGGCATATGGGTGAAGATATAGATGGAATCCCAGGAAAAAGAACAGGTGGTGTTGTAATTGGTGATATTATTGCTCCAATCTTCTTTAATACAGCAGAAGATAGTGGATGTTTGCCAATTCAAGCTCCTGTTGCTAATCTTGAGACTGGTGATGTTATTACTATTAAACCTTTTGAGGGTAAAATTGAGAAAGATGGAGAGGTTGTATCTGAATTTACACTATCTCCAAATACTCTTCCTGATGAGATGAGAGCAGGGGGAAGAATACCTTTAATTATTGGTAAAGGTCTAACTGCAAAAGCAAGAGAGGCTTTAGGTATGGACGCAGGAGATATTTTCTTAACTCCAGAGCAACCAGAAGATGATGGAAGTGGATATACTCTTGCACAAAAAATGTTGGGTAAAGCTTGTGGTATGAAAGGTGTTAAACCAGGTATGTATTGTGAGCCAATTGCTACAACTGTTGGTTCTCAAGATACAACAGGACCAATGACTAGAGATGAGATTAAAGAACTTGCAGCTCTTAGTTTTGGAGCAGATATGGTAATGCAATCATTCTGTCATACAGCAGCTTACCCAAAACCTGCTGATATTGAGTTACAACATACTCTTCCAGAGTTTTGGACAAGTAGAAAAGGATTTATCTTAAGACCAGGGGACGGTGTAATTCACTCTTGGTTAAATAGATTATGTTTGCCTGATACTGTTGGTACAGGTGGAGATAGTCATACTCGTTTCCCAATTGGTATCTCTTTCCCTGCTGGTTCTGGACTTGTTGCATTTGCAGGAGTTACAGGTATGATGCCTCTTACTGTTCCTGAATCTGTACTTGTTAGATTTACTGGTGAGATGCAACCAGGTATTACTCTTAGAGATTTAGTTAATGCAATTCCTCATCAAGCTATTAAAGATGGATTATTAACTGTTGAGAAAAAAGGTAAAAAGAATATCTTTGCTGGGACTGTTTTAGAGATTGAGGGATTAGAAAATCTTAAATGTGAACAGGCATTTGAATTATCTGATGCAAGTGCCGAGAGAAGTGCTGCTGCTTGTACTGTTAAATTAAATAGAGAACCAGTAGTAGAGTATCTTGAATCAAATATTGTTTTAATTGAAGAGTTGATAAAACAGGGATATCAAGATGCTAATACACTTCAAAGAAGAGCCGATAAGATGAGAGATTGGATTAAAAATGGAGAGTTAATGGAGGCTGATAAAGATGCAAAATATATTGCAACTATTAATATTGACCTTAATGAAATTAAAGAGCCAATTTTAGCTTGTCCAAATGACCCAGATGATGTTAAAACTCTTACAGAGATTAGAGAAGCAGGTCTAAGAACTAAGATTGATGAGGTATTTGTTGGTTCTTGTATGACAAATATTGGGCTTTTCCGTGCTGCTGGTGAGATACTTAGAGGTGAGGGTGCAGTTAAGAATAAATTATGGATTTGTCCTCCAACTAAAATGGATGAAAAAACTCTACAAGAGGAGGGATATTACTCTGTATTTGGTATGGCAGGAGCTAGAACTGAAATTCCTGGTTGTTCATTGTGTATGGGTAATCAAGCTTCAGTTGCACAAAATGCTTGGGTATTTAGTACATCAACAAGAAACTTTGATAATAGATTAGGAAAAGGTTCTCAAGTTTATCTTGGTTCTGCTGAATTAGCTGCTGTTGTTGCTCTAAAAGGTGAATTACCAACTCCAGAAGAGTATTTAGAGATTGTTTCAAATAAAATTACTCCAGAGATGAGTGATGAAGTCTATAAATATCTTAACTTTAACAAAGTTTCTAAAGATGAGTTAGAGGCTATGGTTAAATAAATTCAATATAAAAGTTTATCTCATTCCCATTGCTCTTTGCATGGGAATAGATAGAGGAAATATTATGAAAACAATCAATTTTTTTTACGGGTCAGGCGTTGAATATTCACTATCTCTCCTTAACAATCTTACAAACCAAAGACCTAGATACTCCAATAAACTTTGCAATTTTAGCTTGTGTATATCCATCTTTTAGTGCAGATATTATAGCATCATTTCTATCTTGTTTTACAAAATGCTCTTTAAGTGTTTTTTGATAAGCAGGTCTATTTAGATTATCTGTTGTTATAACTTTTTGTTTTTGTATCTCACTCAACAGTTTTAGCTCCTCTTCTTGTAATTTGACTCCTATCATCTCCTGTATATTTTCATAATCTAACTCTTGAAGTAGTCTTGAGTGATGTGTACATGATATTGGTACTTCTCTATTTACTATAATAGCACCTAAAGTATATGGATATTCTCCTACCTTTTCTACTATCTTAGCCTCTATTGGATTTTGCTCTATATATCTAATGAGTGTATAGTAGTAATCATCATTTGTAATATAACGAGAATAAAATCTACCTTGCCAAAAGTGACCTGAACGGTTCTGTTTTTTATTGGAATAAATAGCATAATTGGAGTTAATATGTTTCATAAATAGTGATAAATTATCTATCTTTGTCTCTACGAGCAGATGAAAATGATTTGACATTAAACAGTAGTCGTGTAATATCACTTGATAAGATTTACAAGCCTTACACACCATCTTCAAAAACATCTCATAATCACTATCATCTATAAATATATCACTACGATTGACACCACGGTTAATAATATGATGATACCCTGCTAAATCTATCCTTGGTCTTCTTGGCATTGTTTGACCTTTTTTTATTGCTAGTATAGCATAATTTTAGTGTATATTCAACGCCTGACTCGTAAAAAGTCATCACCTTCTTTTGTTATTGAGTTATAAGCAATATCTTTGTTTCTTAATTCATAAGCTAATTGAATTTGTAAATTTTCTGTTATATCTGGATTAAATAAATCTGCTTTTGGAAGTTTTTTATCATATTTTTTTAAAAGTTGTTGTTCTAATATTTTTTGCGAAACCACTTTATCGGGATAAATATGATTTACATTTACCCCATTTTTTGTTAAAAATTCAGATATAAGTCCAAATCTATGACAATCAAAAGCTTCTTTTTCAGAACACATTAAAGATATACTATATCCTTTTATAATTCCTTTATCTAATCTTGTGATACCATCTTGAAAAGATTTTATCTCTTGTACTTTTTTAAAATCTACTTTGCCATCATCAAATAATAAATTTTTATCTTCATATCTTGCACCTAATAAATCACCCATAAAGATATAACATATTTTATTTTCTTTTAAATAGTGTTTTAATGTTTCTCTATTGTATTGAGAAGCAAATTTACTATAAGGTGTACTTCGTACATCTACAATAGTATTTATACTATTATTTTTTAATAATGAAACAAAATCTTCCATTTTATATATTGAATGTCCCACAGTATGAATCTGTTTCAAAAAGTTTCCTTTCTTTGATAGTTTATTTATTTTATCCAAAAAATATTTTACGGGTCAAGCGTTGAATATTCATTTTCTCTCTTTAACAATCTTACAACCCAAAGACCTAACCAATATCATTTAATAAAATCTTTCTCTATCTTAACATCATTACTATCCATCACTTCTACATCAATAATATCTTCATTATAACTATTATCAAAGTTATTGTTTTTTATCTCTGGTTGCATTTTGGCAACTAAATGTAAATATATTGTATATATAAGTAAAATTACTCCCAAAGTATCACTTAATACTCCAGGGATAATTAGTAAAACAGAAGCTGCTAAATATGAGATACTCGCATCTCCAAAACTTTTTAGACTAAATTGTCCACCAGAGAGGGTATTAATATTTACAAGTAGTGCTTTGTGGGACTGTTTAAGTAGAATTAATCCTAGTAGCATACTAGAGATAATCCATAAAATACTATTTCCAAATCCAATTAACATACCTGTTCTAATAGATAAAATAAGTTCTAATACAAATAGAGGAAAAGCTAAAATCATTTATACTCTTTTTAGGAGTTCATCAAGTAAATTATCTAATGAAACCTCTGATTTTTCTAGCGTTTTTCTCTCTATAATCTCAACCATTCCATCACTAAGCTTTTTACCAATTACTACTGCTATTGGAGTCCCAATAAGTTCAAAATCTTTAATCTTTGCACCAAATCTATCTTTTCTATCATCTAAAAGTACATCAACTCCCTTAGCTTTCAACTCATTATAAAGCTTTGTAGCCTCTTCTACCTCTTGCTCTTTTTTGATATTAGATATAATAATAGTTGTACTAAATGGAGCAGACTCTTTTGTCCAAATACAACCTTTATCATCGTGGTTTTGTTCTATTATTCCTGCTAATAGTCGGCTTACTCCAATACCATAAGTACCCATTACAAAGGATTGTGCTTTACCATTGCTATCTAAAAATTTTGCATCTAATGCATCTGAATATTGAGTTCCAAGTTGGAATATATGTCCAGCTTCTATTCCTTTTGTCTCATTTAATTTTGAGTTACATTTAGGACAAACTTCGCCAGTTTCTACCTCAACATTTGCTCCATAACTACAATTTTCACATACCTTAATAGTATCCTCTCCACTATCTGCTAAAATCATAAACTCTTTACTACCACTTCCACCAATAGCCCCACTATCAGCCTCTACAATTCTAAAATCAAGCCCAAGTCTTGTGAAAATTTTGCTATAAGTCTCTTCCATAAGATTAAACTCTCTAATCATATCTTCATTATCTACATGAAAACTATAAGCATCTTTCATCAAAAATTCTCTACCTCTCATAAGTCCAAATCTAGGTCTAATCTCATCTCTAAATTTGAGATTAATTTGATATAGATTTAAAGGCAAGTTTTTATAGCTCTTCACACTACCTTTTACAAGATTTACCATAGACTCTTCATTTGTTGGAGATAACAGAAACTCCCCACCATGTCTATCTTCAAATCTTAATAACTCTTTACCATACTTTTCTATTCTACCACTATCTTTCCAAAATGATGATGGAGTAACAAAACCTAAGCTAACTTCCATAGCTCCTGCTTTATCTAACTCCTCTTTGACAACTGCTCTTACTTTATCTAATACAATTTTTCCAAGAGGTAAAAAGTTATATAGTCCTGAAGCATAACTTTGAATAAACCCTGCACGAATTAAATATATATGGCTAGGTAGAGTAGCATCATTTGGTCTCTCTTTGGTTGTTGGTATTAATATTTGTGAAAATTTCATCTATTTTATATCCTTTTATTTGGTAGGGTGGGTAAAACCCACCATAATATTATAAAAAGTATATCATAAAGATATTAAAACTTTTTAGCAATCTTACTATTAAATGAATATACACTAAAAAGCACCAAAAAACTAAGAACAATCATAATCCCACTATAAATATGAGCAGACTCATAATCCATAATCTCCACCATCTCATAAATAGCCACAGATGCTACCTTAGTCTCCTCAGGAATACTCCCCCCCACCATCAAAACTACTCCAAACTCTCCAACTGTATGAGCAAATGTAATAATAATCGCTGTAATAAGAGAAGGTTTAATATTAGGTAAAGCAACTCTAAATATAGTCTCTATTCTACCCTTACCTGCAATATAAGATGCCTCTAACATATTTTTATTAACTCCTTCAAATCCACCTTGTAATGGTTGAACCATAAAAGGCAAAGAGTAAAAACAACTAGCTACTACAAGCCCTGTAAAATTAAATAGAAGTGTAATATCAAATTGATTTTTGAAAAATGCTCCAATAGGAGAGTTTTGAGAGAGTACCATTAATATATAAAACCCTAAAACTGATGGAGGTAAAATAAGAGGAAGTGCTGTAAAGGCTTCAAGTAGAGGCTTTAATCTTGATTTGGTTTGAGATAAGTACCAAGCAAGAGGTAGGCTAATAATAAATAGGATTATTGTTGTAATTAGTGCTAATTTAAATGATAATAAGAATGGAGTAAAATCCATGGTTTTCAGTGTTTGAAGCATATTTCACCAATTGATAAATCAGTAGCTTGAATAAATATCATCACTTCATCTTCTACTTTAAGAGATAACCGTTTTGATGAATTATAAGTGATAATAGATTCTAAAATATCATTATCAATATCTAACTTAATACTACTCAAAAGCTTACCATTCGTTATCTCTACTATTTTAGCTTTTAGCCTGTTATCACAACTAATATTACTATTTAAATCTTTGGAAATAATAATATTAGTAGGCTTTATAGCCAATTTTACCTCTCTACCTATTTTAATATCATTAGATAATTCAAGGCTTACCATTGTGAGAATATTATCATTTGAATATAGTTGAAATCTTATAATATTTAAACTTTTAATACTATCTATCTCTATTATTTTTGCTCTCATTAATTTACTTAATATATTTTTTTAAATTTATTATATCATAATATAATTAAAATTGAGGCTAACTATTTAATATTAAAGCTAAGTTTAATTTAATAAGTTATATAATAATAGTATATCATATAAAAGGAGTGAAATATGTTTTTGAGATTAATAGCTTTTTTATTAGTAACTACATTTATACTAGATGCAAGGACTACTGTTGAAGTACGAGAGGGTAGTGGTATCCCAATTGTAGATTCAACTAATGTATATGGTAAATTTAATAGTAGATATAAGAGTAGATTTCCTTATGTATGTTATAGTAAGAGAATTAAGGTTATAGATGATGGTGAGATGTATGTCAAATATAAGGGTTGTGAACGAACAGATGATAAATGTTATAAGTTTGGTAAAGAGCATTTTGGGAAATATCCAAATGATTATAAAGCTTCACAAGCATTAAGAAGATGTATAAATTCTAGACCTAGATTTGTGGATTAATTATAATGGGAAAATTCCCATTATAATATACTTTTTATATCTTCTACATATTTTTTAAAATTATCAAATGCAACTTGAGTAGCACCTTGATCTTTTGCAATTGCAGCATTACGAAAAGTTACTGCTTCTGTTTCTAATTTAGTTAAATTAAAATGTGCTATTTGAGTTTCAACAATACCAGCTAATTCTATAAGCGAATCATAATCTTCATTTTTTATATTCTCTTCAATTGCTACAAAAATATCATCTAATCCAGTAACTATATTTGATAACATCTCTTTTACTTCATCTTGAGAAGAATCTAAATCTGAACCCAATAATGCTAAATCTATACTCATAATTTATCCTTGTAATAAAATTTATAATATTATATAATAGTTTTCATATAATTAAGATAAAATTTTATTTTAGATACAATAAAATAAAAAATAGTGAAAAATATGAAATATGAAATATATAAAGAGAGTGTAGATAAATTAATTAATTGGGCAAAAGCCTATTATGTAGATGATAATCCAATTGCAACAGATGAGGAGTATGATAGACTTTATCATCAAGTTTTAGAGTATGAAGAGAGTAATCCAGATGATATATTAGCAAATTCACCAACACAAAGAGTTGGAGATAAGATAATAGATGGATTTAGTAAATCTTCTCATATCAAACCAATGTGGAGTATGGAGGATATTTTTGATAATGAAGAGTTGATTAAATGGATTGATAGGGTTAAAAAAACCACTACTAAATTGCCTAAGCTTTTTTGTGAGCCAAAATTTGATGGGGCAAGTATGAATTTATTATATCAAAATGGTAATCTTATCAAAGCTACTACAAGGGGTGATGGAAGAGTAGGAGAAGATGTAACTCATAATATTAAAACTATGCACTCAATCCCTCTATCAATTGATTATTATGATACTATTGAAATTCGTGGTGAAGTGGTGATTAGAAAAGATGATTTTGATATAGTTAATATTGATAGGGTAGCGAGTGGTAAAGAGGCTTTTGCAAATCCTAGAAATGCTTCATCGGGTAGCTTAAGACAACTTGACCCAAAAGAGAGTGCTAAGAGAAAGCTTATTTTTTATCCTTGGGGGCTTGGTGAAAACTCTTTGGATAATGAGAATTTAAGTGATAAGATGAAGTTTATATCAACTCTTGGATTTTTAGCTCCTCCAACGAGTAGAGAGGTTAGTAGTATAGAGGAGATAGAGGAGTATTATCACTATTTAATAGCATCAAGAGATGATATTGCTATGATGATGGACGGTATGGTTATTAAGGTTGATAATATTAAGCTTCAAGAGATGTTAGGATATACCAATAAATATCCTAAATGGATGGTAGCATATAAGTTTCCTGCTATTGAGAAGGTAACCAAAATCAAAGCGATAACTCTACAAGTTGGACGAACAGGAGTAGTTACTCCAGTAGCAGAGGTTGAAGAGGTAGATATTGATGGAGCTATGGTTAATCGGGCTACACTTCATAATTTTGATGAGATTACCAAAAAAGATTTAAGAGTGGGTGATAGTGTGATTATTATTCGTTCAGGTGATGTGATACCCAAAATTACAAAAGTTCTAAAAGATAGAAGAGATGGTAGTGAGATTGAGATTAAACGAGCTACTAAGTGTCCAAATTGTGATAAAGAGTTGCTTGATGAGGGGATTTTATTAAAGTGTCAAAATATTAGTTGTAGTGCAAGGGTAATTAGTAATATTAAATATTTTGCATCTAAGGGATGTATGAATATTGATGGATTGGGTGAAGCTATTATAAAAACTCTTTATGATAATAAAATTGTTGTTGAAATATCTAATTTATATAGTATAGATAGAGATGAGGTGTTAAAATTAGAGGGTTTTAAAGAGAGGAGAGTTGATAAATTAATCGCTTCAATTGAGAGTAGTAAAGGTGTAGAGGCTTGGAGATTTTTGCGTTCTTTGGGTGCAGAACATATTGGAGAAACTGCTAGTAAAAAGATTTGTGATAAGTTTGGATTAAAGTTTTTTGATATTACAAAAGAGAGTCTATTAGAGATTGATGGTATTGGTGAGCAAATAGCAGACTCATTTGTGGAGTTTATGAGAGTAAATCGTGATAAAGTTCAAGAACTTATGGAGATAATCAAGCCGATTATTATAGAAAAAGAGGAGATATTAGAGACTCCCTTTAGAGATAAAAAAGTAGTATTAACTGGAACAATGAGCCAAAGTAGAGGTGAGATTAAAAAGATATTAGAGACTCTTGGGGCAACTGTGGGGAGTGCCGTATCTAAAAAAACCGATTTTTTGATTTATGGAGAGAGTGCAGGAAGTAAGCTTAGTAAAGCTAAGAGTTTGGGGGTGAGAACTTTGAGAGAAGATGAGATGAGAGAGATGTTGGGTGATAAGAGTTGAGACTAGATAAATATTTGGTAATTAATAACCATTTTGAAAGTAGAAATAGGGCTATTAATGCTATAAAAGAGGGTTTGGTGTTTGTAGATGATAGAGTAGCTAAAGCTTCTACCAAGGTAGATGAGAACTCTAATATAGAGGTAAAAAAGAGTAAATTTTATGTATCTCGTGCAGGGCAGAAGTTAGAGGGGTTTTTAAATAGAAGCAGATTAAATATAGAGGGTAGGGTGGCTCTTGATATTGGTTCTAGTACGGGTGGATTTGCTCAAATACTTTTGGAAAATGGTGTAGCTTCAATTGATTGTGTAGATGTGGGGTCAAATCAACTTCATTACTCTTTGAGAGATAATTCTAAGATAGAGATATTTGAAGAGCAAGATATTAGAAGTTTTAAGAGTAGTAAGAGTTATGATTTAGTAACTTGTGATGTTTCATTTATATCTATTTTGGCAATTATAGATGATATTGATAGATTATCTTCATCAGATATTATTATTTTATATAAACCACAATTTGAGGTTGGTAGAGAGGTAAAAAGAGATAGAAGAGGTGTGGTGCAAAATGATAAGGCTATTGAGTTGGCAAAAGATAATTTTATGGCTCATACTATAAAATTAAATTGGAAATTAATAGAAGAGACTCCATCAATACTTTGTGGTAAAGAGGGAAATTTAGAATATATTTATCACTTTTATAGATAAGTTAATATAGTTTTAAGTATAATATTTTAGATTTATATGCTACTTATGGTTCTTTGCCTCTATAATGGTTTCTGTAACTTCTAAAGTAGATAGTATTAAAGTTTGGTTATTTGGTTTTATCATAGGATATTTAGTATTTGATAAAGAGAGTAAAGAGGTTATTAAAGAGTGAAAATAGATATGAATATTAAGTCAAAAGCTATGGGAGATTATCAAACTAACTGTTATATTGTAACAATTGATGGTAAAGATTTAATTATAGATGCAGGAATTGGTGCTACTTCTTGGGTTTTAGAGAATGTAAAAAATCCAGTTGCTATACTTAATACACATGGGCATTTTGACCATGTATGGAGTAATAAAGAGTTAAAAGAGAAGTTGAATATACCAATTTATATAGAAAAAAGAGATGCTTTTATGTTGGAGAATGACCCTTTTGGTAAAGGTACACCTTCATCTAAGGCAGATATTTTAATAGATGGTGATACTCTTATAGATATTGATGGAATTAGCGTGAAATATAGACATTTTGCAGGACATACTCCTGGTAACTCTATTATTGAGATTGGAGATGTGTGGTTTTGTGGAGATTTTTTATTTGAACGCTCTATTGGTAGATGGGATTTTCCATATTCTAATGCAGAAGAGATGTATAACTCTCTTCTCAAAGCAAAAGGGATAAAAGAGGATTTTACTTTATATACAGGACATGGTAGTTCTACTACTCTGAAGAATGAGCAGAGATATATAGATTTTTGGCTCAAAGAGGTAGGAAATAGTATCTAAGATATTGATACGGTGGGTTTCACCCACCCTACGGTAAAAAAAAATTGGTAGGGTGGGTGAAACCCACCAAATATTAATAAAAGGTAAATAATCTATGAAATTAGTTGTTGCAATTAGTGGAGCTAGTGGAGTAGGATTAGCTCAAAAATTTATAAAAGCACTCCCAAATAATATTGATGTTTATGTAGTAGCTACCTCTAACTCATTTAAAGTAGAAGAGTTTGAAGAGAAAAATATAACTATTTATAGTAATGATAATATTGGTGCATCAATTGCATCTGGTTCATTTAGGGTAGATATTACGGTAATTATTCCATGTAGTATGAATACATTAGCTAAAGTAGCTTGTGGGATTGCTGATAATTTGGTTACAAGAGTTGCATCTGTGGCATTAAAAGAGCAAAAGAAATTATTACTTGCACCTCGTGAAATGCCATTTTCTGCAATTGCATTAGAAAATATGCAGAAATTAGCATCTCTTGGAGTGATTATCTCTCCTCCTGTTATTGGATATTATAGTGATAATCAGAGTATAGAAGATATGGAGAATTTTATTATTGGAAAATGGTTTGATAGTTTGGGGATTGAGAATAGTTTATATAAAAGGTGGGAGTAGAGTTGAGAGCGATATATTCAGGGACATTTGACCCAATTACAAAAGGACATTTAGATATTATAGAGAGAGCTTCAAAGATATTTGATACTATAATTATAGCAGTAGCTACAAGCCATAGTAAAAAGCCTATATTTGATATATCTAAAAGAAGAGAGATGATAGATGTTTCAACTAATCATTTAAAAGGTATTGAAGTAGTAGAGTTTAATAACTTATTAGTAGATTTTGCTAAAGAAATAGATGCTAAAGTGATTATTAGAGGTATTAGAAATATGGGTGATTTTGAGTATGAACAATCTATGGATTATGCTAATAAATCATTGGATAGTAGTATTGAAACTCTCTATTTAATGCCTACTATGAAGTACTCTTATATTAGTTCATCTTTAGTTCGTACTCTTTTGGAATTTAATGGAAGAGTAGAGCATTTAGTTCCACAAAAAGTAAATAAATTATTGGAGAGTTATAGATAATGTATATCTTATTTGAAGGTATTGATACCACAGGCAAAAGTACTCAAGTTGAGTTATTAAAAGATAATTTTCCAGAATTTATCTATACCAAAGAACCAGGTGGGACAGATTTTGGAGTAGAGGCGAGAGAGATTTTATTAGAGGCGAAGCTTACCTCTAAGAGAGCAGAACTATTACTATTCTTAGCAGATAGAGCAGAGCATTATAGAGAGATAATTTATCAAAATAGAGATAATTATATTATATCTGATAGAGGATTTTTAAGTGGAATTGGATATGCTTTGGCAAATGGAGATTTTGAGTTTAATCAACTCTTAGAGTTAAATAGATTTGCATTAGAGGATAATTTGCCAAATAAGATAATTCTTTTTACTACAAATATAGATACTCTAAGAGAGAGAATGGGAGAGAAGAGAGTTGATGGGATTGAGAAGAGAGGATTAGAGTATCTCATTAGAGTTCAAGAGTTTATGGTAGAGAGTTTAGAGAGGTTGGATATTGATTATTTGATAATTGATAGTGCTAATAGTAGTGTAGAAGATATATATAATAGGGTTGTGAAATGGATAATTTAGCTTTAGATAAAACTAATAAAAAAGAGCTTATATTCTATCTCTCTATTGCTTATATTTTTGGAGTCTTTGTAAGATTATTACTTTTTAATAATATTACTGGAGTAGAAGAGTATTGGTTTGATGGGCGTCCTCTACCTATATATAGTGATGATGCAGGGTTCTATGGATATTATGCCAAAGAGATTTTAAATGGTGCAAACTTTGCATTTACTGGAGATTATGTTTTAGCTTATATTATTGCTTATACCTCTCTACTTACAACTATTCATATTGATTGGATAATGTTTCTGCTTCCTGCTTTTTTGGCTTCACTTGTTGTTATTCCTATTATTATGATGGGGTATATTTTAAATAGGACTCAATTTAGTTTTTTTGTGGCTATTATAGGGGTAGTTGGGATTAATTATTATACTAGAAGTTATTTAGGATATATGGATACAGATGGTATTAATATGTTTTTGATTTACTCTCTTGTGGCTTCAATTGTTGTAGTAATTTATAAAAAAGATTTAAGATTTTCTATAATTTCTATAATCTCTTTACTTTTTTTTCTTGGTTTTTACCACTCATCAAAATCTCTTATTGGTGGAGTTTTGGTTGGATATTTAGTAATTGGAATGATATTTTATTTTAAAGAGAAGATTATTTATCAGCTTTTTATTATTTTGGGATTATCTTTTGTGATTGGGCTTAAATTTGGGGTTTTAATATCATTGGCTATATCTTCTACTATTTTACTATTTTTTATTAAGGGTAACTACAAGATAATACCCCTACAACTCTATGTTGGATTGATTTTTCTATCTATATTTGGAGTGCTGTTTTTAGTGGATTTATCATCTATATACTCTAGGGTTTTAGATTATGCTAATATAGGTGCTGTTGTATCTATTGGAGAATTTAAGATTATGAATGTTCTCTCAACAGTATCAGAGACACAACAGAGAGGAATATTTGATATTTATAATGGATTTATAGGGGTTAAATATTATGTAATAGTAGCTACTATGGGATACTTTTTATTAGTTTATAAACATCGTGAGTTTATATTTTTCTTGCCCCTTTTGATTTTAGGATATTTATCATTTAAAATTGGGATTAGATTTACAATGTACTCATCATTTGTATTGGCTTTAGGGTTTGTATATATACTCTACTATTTCAAAGAGAATATTATTATATATATAGGTGTAGTTAGTGCTATATCACTTATGTTTATCAATATCTTAGGGATTAATTCATATATTAAACCAAAATATTTTTTGAATGAAGATATAAAATTATTAAATGAGTTGAAAATTGATAAGAGTGCTATGATGGTTAGTTGGTGGGATTATGGTTGGCCTCTATGGTACTATACAGGGAATAGAAATACATATATTGATAATGGTTTAAATACTCATGGAGGTACTCTCTTTGTATCTAAAATGCTTTTATCTCCACCTAAAGAGGCTTATAAATTAGCTAAGATAATATCTACAAATAATAGAGAGTTATATATATTAAAATCACAAGAGAGTATTGATAAAATGGCTAATAAGATAGATAAAACTAGAGATACATATATTATGCTACATAGAAATATGTTATCTACTCTTAAATCTATTGCAAAATTTGCTGATAGAGATTTAACTACTGGTAAATTAATTCAAAATAGAACCTTTGCACTCTTATCAAATATCATTAAAAAAGATAAGAATAGATTATATACAACTAATTTTATAATTAATATAGATAAAGGTATCATAAGAAGAGATAAGAAGAGTGGCAGATTAAATCAAATAATAGTGATTAAAAATAAAAAAATAGAATTTTCTAAAATTTATGATAGTAATAGTGATAAAAATATTATTATAGTAGATAATAGAGCTATATATATAGATAATAAAACTTTAAATTCTCTATTTGTAAGTAAATTTTTATTAAATAAGAGAGGTAAATATTTCAAAGAGGTAATAGAATTAAAAAATATTAAAATATTAAAACTAAATTAAGAATTCTCTTATCTTTTTTTTGATAAAATTTAAATAGAGTTATCTTTCTCTTAAAATTATTTTATTTCAAAGGAAAAATATGAAATTTTCAAAAATGGGATTAGTCCTATTATCATTTGGAAGTTTGTATGCTGTAAGTGCATTATCTACCGTAGATGCATTAACTTTAAGTAATACAAACTCAACAAATAATGATAATAGTACTATAAATGACAATAGTACTATGCTTGATATTAATCAAGGTAGAACAACAATTAGTGCTGATATTAAATTAGCTAATTTAAATGATGATATTCACTCTATATGGACATTAGATAATGGTAGTTGGTATGGTTACTCTACTAATTCAACTGTTAGAGATGAGATTTCAGAGAACTACCAACTACTTGATAGTGATATTAGTGCATCAAAAGCTACAATTGTATATGCTTTAAATGATACACAACTTGAAATAACAATACCTAGAAATCCAGAAGATGTAACAAGACTTTACCCTAATGGTTTATCATTTCATGGTGCAAATGGAGATTATTTATCGCCATATAATATAACTTGTTCTGTTGATGGTTCTGTTGTAACTTCTGTAATGAAAGTAACAGGTGATAGAGTATCTCTATATTTAAATGGTGATAAAGAGATAGATTATGAAAAATATAATGATATGTATAGTATTTATGAGAGTGATGCATATTTTGTATTATGTGATAGAAATATAGAGGGGGATAACTAGATGAAAAGATTAATATCAATAATAGCAATATTTACTATATCTATGTTTTTTGTAAGTTGTGGTAGTAGTGGTGTAAGTTGTAGTACAACATCAGCTGGTACACTTGGAAATGTAAAAGTAAATGGTACTGTATTTAATGGTGTTCAAAATGCTGTAACTCAAGCTAATAGTAATAATAATATAGCTAGAAGAAGTTTGACTAATGAAGTAGTAACATTTAAAAAGTTAGATGGAACTACACTTACTACTCTACCTACTCAAGTTAAAGTTGCACCTGATGGTACATATGAAGCTAATATTACAACTCCACTAGAAGATGGTGAGGAGTATAGAGTAATTGTAGGTGATATGAGTGCTATTGTTACTAATGAAGCTAATAGTACTATTGGAAATATCTCTCCTGCTACAACTATGGTAAGTAGTATGGTAGAAGATGGTGCGTTACCAAGTGAAGCTAAAAAAAGTGTTAATGATAGCTTTGGATTAGGAGAAGGTATAGATTTATCTACATTAAATCCTAATACAGATGGTAGTATAGCAAATAGAATAGCAAAACTTATTGATCTTTTAAGTGAATCAATTCCAAAAGTTGAAAAAACAACAGTAATTAAATCAATTACTAATATGGTAATAAAGAAAAAAGTTAAAATTGAAGTATCAGCAGTAAATGTAAATCTTGATGATTTTAATCTTAGTGAATTAGCTAAAGAGTCTAATGCAACTACTGAAAATATAGCAAAAGTAGAAGTTGTAGAGAGTGTTATTAAAAGTCAAATTGTTAAAACTGTAAAAGTAGAGAAAGTTGAAGAAAAATCTTCACATCAAGCATTAGTTGGATTACTTAAAGAGTTAGAAAATCAAGAGTTAGAAGAGTTAGATGTAGATTCTCTAAAAGGATTAATTGACTCATTAGATGAAGCTATTGCAAAAATTTTAGCAGATAAAGAGATTGTTGCTACTACTGATGATGATATGGATTTTGTATTAGATTTAGTGAAAGAGAATCTTGATGAGAATATCACTACAACTTTAAAAAGTTATAAAGAAGTTACAAAAACAGTAACAACTGTTAAAGTTAAAAAGGTTATTAAATCTATTTATACAAACTCTAAAGCATCTAAACTTGTTGATATTAAAGCTAAAATAGATGATGATTTATTAACTAAATTAGGTGAAGTAGATGCAGATGATACTATGTCTGATATATTAGGTGCTAAACTTGCTCAAAATATTGAAGATGGTGATGCTAATGTATCAGGTGCGATAAGTGATACTATTGAGAATACAATATTAGTTGATAGTATTAAAAATCTTAAAAAAGATACTCCTATACATAGATTAGCATTTAAAAAGGTTGTTACAGATATTAAAATTAATATTAAAATAGAAAAATTTACAAAAATTACAGCAGAAAATGTAGATGATTACTTTACAACTCTTGCAGATGATTTAAAAGAGAATTTTGCAAAAATATCATCTAAATTAAATGCACTTAAATTGGTTATTGCAAATTTAAATAAATCATTTGATAAAGAGGAGTTTCAATTAGAGCAAGAAAAAGCTATTAAAACTGTTACAAAAATTAAAGAGAATAAAACAGTTAATATAGTTAAAACTATTAATAATTTAACTCTTAAAGTAGTTAATAAGTTTGTAGAGTCTAAAGGTGAAGAAAAAGTAGATATAGAAGATGAACTTGAAAAAGGAGATGTAATAGTTACACTTCCTCCAAGAGAAATAACTCTTCCAATGCCTACACTTCCATCAATGCCAGAGTTTCTTAAAACTCCAATTAAGGTTACACTATAACCTTTAATTCCCCTCTTGGGGAGTTATTTAATAAAAATTATTTTATATTAATTAGTATGATAATATCTAAGTAGATTTTTGATACAATAAAATTTAACTATATATTTTGGAGTTTTATATGCGTATTAGAGGTTTTAGTTCAATCCTGTTTTTAGTTGTTTTATTGTTTATTTCATCTTGTGGAGGGGGTAGTAACTCTTCTTCTGATGTTGTAGATAGTAAATCTAATGATAATGCTTATGATGTAATATATAGGTTTGTAGGAGAGAGTAATGCCTCTTTACCAAGTGTAGCTAATTATAATAGTGTTGGTGCAACTGCTGTAAATAGTGCTAATCTTGATATGGTAAATGATAAAATTTCAAAGTATATAACTATTGAGTATATATCTACACAAGATAATATAGTAGAAATTGTAAATGGTATATTAGGTAAATCTAATACTCTTAATATTATAGATGATAATTTAGTGGTAATGCAAGGGCGAACTAAATTAATTGAGTCTAATAGTAGTAAAGAGGTACGAAAATATGAGTGGTTAAAAGATGATGGTACTGTTATAGGTAGAGATAGTAATTTAAGCTATTTCTCTAATGTAGATGGTAATAGAACTTTAGCTTTGAGAGTTATTTTTAATGATAATAGTGTAGCATTTGATAGTATAGATATTAATGTAATTGCATTTGTAAATAATAAACCATTAATTTGGAATACTCCTGATGAGAGTATTTTACAAGGATATAAATATACATTTATTCCAAGAGTAGTAGATGATGATAATGATACATTAGTTTTTAGGGCAACTAATCTTCCGAGTTGGTTAAGTATTGAGAGTAATACAGGAAAGATTGAGGGGACTCCTACAAATGATGATGTAGGATTAAGTGGTGATATAAATATTACTGTTAGTGATTCTTATGATGTAGTTGAATTTCCTCTATTTCAAATTAGAGTTGAAAATGTAAATGATATACCTACAATATCAGGAGAGAGGCTACATAGAGTTAATGAAGATAGCTTTTTTTCTTATACACCAAATGCTAATGATATAGATATTAATACAACTCTACTATTTTCACAAAGAGGATTTCCTAGTTGGCTAGATATAAATGCTTCAACAGGAGAGATAAGTGGAACACCAACAAATCAAGATATAGGAGTTGAGAATAATTTAACTATTATTGTTTCAGATGGTGATTCTAGTGCCTCTTTGATATTTGATATTGAAGTTGTAGAGGTTAATGATGCTCCCATATTAAATATTGATACTGCTACAAAAGTAGTTTATGAAGATAGTGAATTTGAATTTATTCCAACTGTTACTGATGAAGAGAATGATACAATTACTTTTAATACTCTATATCTTCCACCATGGGCATCACTTGATGAAAATAGTGGTATTATAAGAGGAGTTCCTACAAATGATTTTGTAGGTGTTACAGCTGTTACTCTATATGCTTATGATGGAGTTAATACTGTATCAAAAGAGTTTAATATTACAGTAATTAATACAAATGATACACCCATTATTAAGAGTACTCTTTTAAGTAATGCTATTGAAGATGAGTTATATAAGTTTCAAGTAGTGGTAGAGGATATAGATCCAGATGATATGCTTATTTTTACCGCTTCAAATTTACCAGATTGGGCTTATTTACGAGAGGGTAGTGGTGAGATAGTTGGTGTAGCTCAAAATAGTGATGTTGGAGTTTGGAGAGATATTAATATTACAGTAAATGATGGTAATGTGACTGTTTCAAAACTCTTTGATATAGAGGTAATTAATGTAAATGATGCACCTACAATTACAGGAGTAGCACGAAATATAGTACCTGCTACAATTGATTATAAATTTACTCCAATAGCAGATGATGTTGATGCAAATACAACACTAACTTTTGATATTACAAATCTTCCACCATGGGCAGAGTTTAATAGTAGTACAGGAGAGATTAAAGGGCAACCTCAAGTAGAAGATGTAGGAGATTTTAATAATATTAGGATAGGTGTAAGTGATGGTATAGAAACGGTATATTTAGATGAATTTAATATTACTGTAACTTCAATTAGGAAACCTCTTAAAACTGGACAGAGCGTAGTCTATACTCAAAAAGATGATGGAGATTATGAGATGGGTACTTATAGAAACTATACAAGAGATAGCGATATAGTTATAAATAATAGCACTAATCAGATGTGGCAAGATGATGAGAGTGTAGCTACTACTAAAAAACCTTGGCTTACAAATATAAATTATGAGGGAAATAGACATTATGATACTTCAGGAGATACAGCCTCTACATATTGTAGTGAATTATCATTGGGAGGATATAATGATTGGAGAGTGCCAACTATTGTAGAGTTAATGACTTTAAGTGATAAATCTAAAAGTAATAACTCCATAGATGATATATTTGTAAATTGTAGCAGTGGTATCTATTGGAGTAGTACGGAATTAGATGGAGAATCTAGTAAGATTTGGAGTATAAAATTTGATTTAGGTGTAGATAGATGGACAAAAAAATCTGATGAGAACTATATTAGATGTATTAGAGATAAGTAGGATAGTAGTATGAAAAAAATTATATTAATAATAACTATATTAGGAAGTTCTCTTTTTAGTGATTTTTATAAAGAGAGTAGTATAGTTACAGATATTCAAAAAGCATTTCAATGGCAAGATGTAGAGTATTCACAATCAGAAGTTGATGGATATATAAATGGTAATAGTATTGATAAGGTAGAGAGTTTTGAAAATGCAATTACATATTGTGAAGATTTAATATTAGATGGTTATGATGATTGGAGATTGCCAAATTTTAATGAACTTTATACTTTAGTAGATAGAAATATATCTAATCCATCTTTGAGTAGTAGCTTTGAATATGCTCCAATTGGGAATTATTGGAGTAGTACAACAGTAGAATCTAATAGTGATAAGGGTTGGATTATAGATTTTGAGTATGGAAATTCAGGGTGGCTAGATAAGAGTAGTAATGCATATGTAAGATGTATTCGTAATTAGAAAATAAAGGTAAAAAATGAATTTAATATATCAAATGCTAACTCTTCAACAGGAGTTAAATGACTCAACTAATGGTAAAAATTGGGAAGAGGGTATAACTAAAAATGGAAAAGAGATAGATTGGAGACGATGTATCTTTATGGAGAGTGCAGAGTTAATTGATAGTTATCCGTGGAAACATTGGAAGAGTATTGACGCAAAAGCTGATATTGATAATGCGAGAATTGAAGTTGTAGATATTTGGCATTTTGTTATGAGTTTAGCATTAGAGGATTATAAGATTAATCTAAGAGGAGATATAGGATTTTTGGCTAAAAGAGTAGAGAAGTTAGAGAACTATCCACTATTTGTAGATAATCAAACTATAAATCCTAATTATAAAGATACAATATTAAATATAGAAGATATGATAAAAGCTATATTTACCCATAAGAGTTTAGATGAGATTATAGATAAATTTATGGTAGTAGCTATTGATGTAGGTTTAAATTTAGATTCTATATATAAACTCTATGTTGGTAAAAATATACTAAATGTATTCAGACAGAATAATGGATACAAAGATGGTACTTATGTGAAGATTTGGAACGGTAGAGAGGATAATGAGGTTATGAGTGAAATATTAAATTCTAATGATATTAAACCAAAGGAATTATATGATAAACTAATAATAGAATATAATAAATTATAAGGAGATATAAAATGGATCACTTTACAGAGACGACTCATACAGGTTATGGAACTAATATAGCTAACTCTTTTAAGGGAATAGTTGTAGGTATTATACTTATATTAATTTCAATTGGTGTTTTATGGTGGAATGAGGGGCGAAGTGTAGCACAAGCTACTGCATTAAATGAGATGAAAGAGAAAATTATTACTCTACCTAATACAAAATATGATGCACAATATAATAATAAAGCTGTACTTCTTCAAGGGAGTGTTAAACCATTATCTCAATTAGAAGATACTATATTTGGATTAAAAAATAGTGGGTTAAATTTAAGAAGAAATGTAGAGATGTATCAATGGCAAGAGAGAACTTCATCTCATACTGAAGATAAATTAGGTGGAGGTACAGAGACTGTAACAACTTATGATTATTATAAAGTATGGTCAAGTTCTCAAATTTACTCATCATCTTTTAAACATCCATCAGAGCATCAAAATCCAACAATGGCGTATCAAAGTCAATCTTTTACTACAGATGCCTCTATGGGAGATTATCATCTATCTAAAAATATTGTAAGTCGTTTTGGAACATCTAGTTCAGTAGGTGATTTATCAAGCTTACCTCAAAATATTAATGGCGTAATTAATAAAGGTTCATACTTATATAAAGGATATAATCCAACACAGCCTCAAATTGGTGATTTAAAGATTACATTTACTTATACTCCATCAGGAGACTATACAGTAGCAGGAAAATTACAAAATAGAGATATTGTAGCATATACTACTAAAAATGGTAAAAACTTTATATTTACTCGTAGTGGTATAGTATCAGCTACTCAACTATTTCAAGAAGAGTTAGATTCAAATAGTATGATGACTTGGGTATTGAGATTCTTTGGATTACTATTTATGTTTATTGGTTTTAATATGATACTTAAACCTCTCTCAACTCTTGCAAATGTAGTTCCAATGTTTGGTTCATTAGTAGGTGGTGTTACAGGAGTTATAGCAGGTGCTATTACATTAATATTGGGTTCAATTGTAATAGCTTTAGCATGGTTTGCATCTCGTCCTATGATGTCATTAACAATTATTGGTGTAGGTGTTGTTATTGGTCTAATATTATCTAAAATGGGTAAAAAAGATGTTGTAGCATCTACTCCTCCACCTTCAAGAGAGACTCCTCAATCAAGAGTAGATAATGTAGAAGAGAATAGCTCCTCTACTCCACCTCCAAGAGGGACCCCTCCTCCTAGAAGATAAAATAATGATGGGTTTTTACCCATCATATCTGATTTATTTTAAAAAATAACTACTTTTTTATAAATTTATGGGTAAAATTCTATTTATGAAAAAAAATATTAATGCATTAAACCCAGAATCAATAGACTTTTCAATGTTAGATTATGATTGTTCATATATTGATGGGAACAAGACAAGAATGAACTATAAATATGTTTATCAAGCTAATAGTAAATTTGTAACTGCTGTAATAAATCGTGGTTGGAGAAGATTTGGTAAATATTTTTTTCACCCTGTATGTAGAGATTGTAATGAGTGTAAGAGTCTTCGTATTGATGTAGATAATTATCAAATGAGTAAATCACAAAAAAAATCTATCAAAAGAAATAGAGATACACAAATTATAGTTCAAAAACCAACAATTACACAAGCTCATATTGATTTATATAATAAGTATCATTATAGTAAATTTAAAAGTGATGGTTGGAGTCATAAGTCAATTTCTCAAAAAGAGTATTATGAGAATTTTGTAGATGGTGCTTTTGAGTTTGGTAAAGAGGTATTATATATTATAGATGATAAGCTTGTAGGAGTTGATTTAATTGATATATTAGATGATGGGATTAGTGCTATATATTTCTATTATGATAGAGATTATGCACGACACTCATTAGGAGTATATTCTCTACTTTATCAAATTGAACTTGCTAGAAAGTTAGAGCTGAAATGGATATATTTAGGTTATTGGGTAGAGGGGTGTAAAGCATTTGAGTATAAAAAGAATTTTAACCCTCAAGAGATATTAGATGGATTTCCTGATATAAATGATGATGCTCTTTGGATACCTAATTCATAAGTTTAAATAATCAAAATTTAATCAAAAAAGATGTATAATTAAGTTTATATAAATAAATCAAAGAGAGATTGTACTATGCCTAAAGAGATACCATTTTTTGTTCAACCTATAGAAGCTAAAAGCTTTGATAGTATGTCAGAAATATTAGATAGAAATACTTCTAGTGTAGAAAAACTAGAGAGAAAATTTAAGAATTATATAGGAAGTAAATATGCTATTGCCGTTACAAATAGTAGTTCGGCTATTCATTTAGCTTTATGTGCTTTAAATTTAAAAAGAGGTGATAAGATATTATGTAGTGTAAACTCTTTTATAGGAATACCTGAAGGAGTAAGACATTTTGATTCTGAACCTATTTTTGTAGATTGTGTAGAGGATAGTTATACAATAGATTTAGATAAGTTAGAGATAGCTATTGAATTAAATAAGAGTAAAAAATTAAAAGCTGTCGTAGTTAATCATTTAGCAGGAAATTATATTGATTTAGATAGATTATATGCTATTGCAAAAGAGCATAATATAAAAGTTATAGAAGATGCTACTGATGCTTTAGGAAAAGAGTATAATGGGAATAAGATAGGTAATACAGGTGCAGATATTACACTATTTAGTTTTGCACCTCATATGAGTAACCCAGTTGTAAATGGTGCAATGTTTGTAACTAATGGGGAGCTACTCTATGAGAGAGCAAAAATATTAAAAAATCACTGTATTTTAGATGAAGATTGGAATACTTATGGAAAAATAGAGTATTTATATAATGTAATAGATATTGGTTGGGAATATGGTATGAGTGAAGTAGAGGCACATATGGCATTATCTATTTTTGAAAATGTTGATAAAAATATTGCAAGAGTTAAAGAGATTGCATCAATATATAATGAAAAATTATCAAATATTAAAGGTTTAAAATTACCAACTCTTGAAAATAAAGATTTTTGGAGTCAATATATTGTAGAGATAGATAAAAATAGAGACCATTTTGCAAAAAAACTTAAACATAGAGGTGTTAGTATAGCTCTACATTATGTACCTCTACATCTATTAGATTACTATAAGAAAAAATACTCTATTAAAGTATTTGATTTTCCAGTATCATTGAGTATATATCAAAAAGTAATGTCGCTTCCTATATATCCATCAATGAGTGATGAAGATGTAAATATGGTTTGTGAAATAATTAATGAGGTATCATCTGAACATATATAATGTTTAGAGTTTTTTTAGTAAAATTTATAGAAGAGTTATGGTATTCTCCTAAATTCTATCATTACTTTTTAATTATTTTGCTATCTCCTATATCTTTGATATATATGTTATTAATGTATATACGAAGAGTAGTAGCTAAAAGAGAAAAATTTCCAATACCTATTATTAGCATTGGAAATTTAGTAGTTGGAGGGAGTGGTAAAAGTCCTTTTATCATTGAAATAGCCTCTAAATATGATAATGTAGCTATTATCTCAAGAGGATATGGTAGAAAAAGCAGAGGTACTATTGAAGTTACAGATAAAACTGCCGTAGAGATAAGTGGTGATGAGGCTTTGATGATGGCTATATCACTACCTAATGCTTTGGTTATTGTATCAGAAAATAGAAAAGATGGTATAAGAAAAGCTATTAATTTAGGTGCTAAAGTTATCTTTTTAGATGATGGGTTTAATAGAGTAGATATAGAAAAATTAGAAATTTTACTTGAACCAAAAGGTATTAAAAACTTTTTTAGCCTACCTGCTGGTGCTTTTAGAGAATTTTATAAAACTTCTTGTGATATTAAGCTTATTGAGGGGTTGGATTATAAAAGAGTAGTAACTATTGATAATCCAACTCCATCTATGATATTAATTACAGCTATTGCTAATCCTAGAAGATTAGATGAATATCTACCTAACGAGGTAAAGAGAAGAGTATATTTTGAAGACCATAAATTTTTTGATAGAGATGAGATTGTAGAGTTGTCAAGAGGATATGATAGTATATTGGTTACAGATAAAGATTTAGTAAAATTAAAAGATATAGATATTAATATCTCAATAATGAGATTAAAGTTGGATATAGATAAAAAAGTTTTAAATAAAATAGATAGATATATAACAGATTATAAGGAATATTAATTGAAAAATAAGATTGATACAATCAAAACTCTTTTTGATGCATTACCATTTATTAAAAAATTTAATAATGAAAAGATAGTTATTAAATATGGTGGTTCTGCTCAAACAAGTGAAAAATTAAAAATTGGATTTGTGCAGGATATTGCACTTCTACATTTAGTAGGAATAAAACCTATAATAGTTCATGGAGGTGGTAAAAGTATCACTAATCTACTTGCTCAACTCAATATTGAGAGTAAATTTATAGATGGACAAAGAGTAACAACCAAAGAGGTCCTAAGAGTAGCAGAGATGGTATTAAGTGGTGAGATTAACAAAGAGATTGTATCACTACTTAATAGAGAGGGTACAAAATCTATGGGTTTATCTGGAAAAGATGGTAATTTATTAGAGGCTATACCAAAAGATTTTAAAAATTTTGGATATACAGGAGTTATAGAGAAGGTAAATCCTGAAATTGTAGATACTATTATAGATAATGGATTTATCCCTGTTATTGCTCCTATTGCTGGTTGTGCTAGTAATACTTATAGTGGATTTAATATCAATGCTGATATAGCTGCAAGTGAGATAGCCATAGCTACTAATGCTAGAAAAATTCTTTTTCTTACAGATACTCAAGGTGTATTAGATAAAGATAAAAATCTAATTTCTAATTTAAGTTTAGATGATTGTGATAGACTTATAGAAGATGGCACAATTCACGGAGGAATGTTACCTAAAGTAGATGCTTGTATAACTGCTCTTAAAGGTGGTGTTAAAAAAGCTCATATTATTGATGGAGAACAAGAACACTCTCTTCTCTTAGAGATTTTAACAAGTGCCGGTGTTGGTAGTTGTATTGAACTTTAAAATATGTTATAATACAAATATAAAAAAGTATTATTAGATAATTTAAAAATATAGGAGTATATGTGAAATTTATTGAAACTCGTGGAAATGATGGGATAAAAGCTAGTAGTGTATCTTTTTCTGATGCAATTTTAAGTCCAAGTGCTAGTTTTGGAGGGCTTTATGTACCTCAAGATATACCAAGTATAGATGAAAAATTTATAAATAAACATCTTAATAGCTCTTATAAAGAGTTAGCTTTAGATTTTTTAACTAATTTTAATATTGATATTGATAGAGATATTTTAATTAAAGCATTAGATAGATATGATAGTTTTGATGATAAATTAACTCCAGTAGAGTTATCTAAAATAGAAGAAGATTGTTTTGTAAGTGAGCTTTATCATGGACCAACAAGAGCTTTTAAAGATATGGCACTTCAACCATTCGGATATATTTTATCAAAATTAGCTCAAAAGAGAGATGAACAATATCTAATTATGGCAGCAACAAGTGGAGATACTGGACCTGCTACATTAGAGACATTCAAAAATCAACCAAATGTAAAAGTAGTATGCTTATATCCAAATGGTGGAACAAGTGATGTACAAAGACTTCAAATGGTGACAGAAGATGCTCCCAATCTTAAAGTTTTAGGAGTAGAGGGTGATTTTGATGATACTCAAAATGCACTAAAAGAGCTTTTAGCCTCAAGTGAATTTAAAGAGGAGTTAAATAGTAAAGGTATTAAATTATCTGCTGCAAACTCTGTAAATTTTGGACGAATAATATTTCAAATTATATATCATATATATAGTTATATTAAACTTCTTCAAGATAATGAGATTAAAAAAGATGAGAAGATATATTTAGTTGTGCCAAGTGGTAATTTTGGTAATGCTTTGGGTGCTTATTATGCTAAAAAAGCTGGATTACCAATCAAAAAGATATTAATATCATCAAATGTAAATAATATTCTTACAGATTGGATAAATGATGGTAGTTATGATTTGAGTTCAAGAGAGTTGATTAAAACTGATTCTCCTGCTATGGATATTCTAAAGAGTTCAAATATAGAGAGAATTATGTTTGATAAGTTTGGTGCTATACGAACTAAAGAGTTAATGGAGGCACTTGAAAGAGATGGTAAATATCAGTTAAATAGTGATGAGATAGCATTAATTCAAGAGGATTTTGAAGCAACATTTAGTAGAGATGAAGAGTGTCAAGAGATTATAGCATCTTATGCAAATAAGGGTTATATTATGGATCCTCATACAGCTACTTGTATTAAGGCTTATCAAACTCTAAGAGAAGATAAAAGCACAACTGTAATCTATTCTACTGCTGAATGGACAAAATTTTCCCCTGTTGTGGCATCTGCTTTGGGTGAAAAGGTAGATAGTGATATTGAGGGATTAAAAGTTGTAAGTAGTAGAACAGGATTGAGTGTGCCATCAATGATAAATGAACTCTTAGATAAAAAAGAGGTACATACCACTGTCATAGATAAAAAGAGTATTGCCAAGGAGATGCTAAGGTTTTTATAGCCTTAGTAAATATAATATGAAGAAATTAATCTTATTTATTTTAACTATATTACTATTTTATCCTCTAAATGCACAGGATTGTAGGCGGTTATCTCCTCATAGTATTATTGTAGGTTGTGATACCTACAGTAATAAACTCCTATATACCACTACAAAAAATATAAAACCACCTCATAAAAAATTAATCACTACAAAAACACTTCCTCTTCCTAAAGATACCGTGGAAAAACTTCTTGAAACTGAAGATACTAAATATAATAATATCCGAACATCAGATTCTTTGCGTTATAAAGGTAATTATATAGAGGCAGAAGAGAATAAAATTAAAGAGGATATTGAAAAAAATAACAAAGATAAACTTATTGTTTTAATTAATAATTGGGATAAGGATATAACAAATCAATATAGAGATAAAATAAAATATATTAAAAAGAAAAAGAAAAAAATAAAGAAAAAAAAGAAAAAAAAGAAAAAAGTAAAAAAGAAAAAGAAAAAGAAAAAAGTAAAAAAGAAAGTAAAGAAAAAAAAGAAAAAAGTAAAAAAGAAAGTAAAGAAGAAAAAGAAAAAAGGTTATAAATTCTTAAAAAGAAATTATAGACATAAGCTTAGAGTTACAGCTACTGCCTATACCTCTCATAGAAGACAAACAGATAGCACTCCATTTTTGGCTGCTTGGAATAATAGAATTAGACCTGGAATGAAAATGATAGCAGTCTCAAGAGATTTACTAAAAAGATATGGATTAAGAAATGGTACTAAGGTAAAAATATCTGGACTTAGAGGAGTTTATAGAGTACGAGATAAAATGAATAAAAGATATAGAAGAAGAATAGATATTTATATGGGTACAAATAGAAGAAGAGCATTAAGATGGGGAAGAAAAAGGGTAACACTATATTGGTAATAAAAAGATTTGAAGATGAGAGTACTATTTCTATTATAGAGTTTATTCAAAATAATCTTAAATCCATAGCTTCAAGAGAGATAATCTCTTTTGAAGTATTAAAAGAGGAGTATGGAGGTAGAGGATTTAAACATTGGGTAGATTTAGCAAATATTTTAAAATCTAAAATGCTTATGCCAAAAGATATAGGTCAAAAATATATTCTAATTAGATTTCAAAAATTAGATTTAGGTAACTCATTTCATCATACTAAAACTTCTCAAGAAAAATATGGGGTAAATAGTAAATTTTTTAAGATAGATAAAATTAATGAAGCATCATTTATATACTACTATCTTCAATCCCTCAAAAATGTAGATATAAAGAGTAGAAAAAGAGTTATTAATCTTGGTATAAATAGAGCAGATGAGTTTGAAGTAATTAGAGAAATAGTCCCAATAAATAAATTAAAAAATATAGAGTTTGTAGGAGTAGATTACTCTAAAAGTGCCATAGAGTATGCCCAAAATAGATTTAAAGAACCAAATTTTAAATTTTTTCAAGATGATATAAATGATTTGGATTATGATAAGTTAGGTAAGTTTGATATGCTTATAACTATTGGTACTCTTCAAAGTGTAAATAGCAACTTTAAACTACTATTTATGAAGCTATTTAAAACTCTTCTTACTCATAATGCCTCTTTGATATTAGGATTTCCAAATAGTAGATGGATTGATGGAGAGCTAATTTATGGAGCAAAAGCACCCAACTACTCATACTCTGAACTCTCAATTCTCTATAAAGATATTTACTTTTGCAAAAAATATCTACAACAACATAAATATAGAGTTACCATTACAGGAAAAGATTATATATTTTTAACAGCTACAAGAATAGGATTATAAATGTTAGACAAAACACTTTCACTAGGATTTAAGGATATTACATCATTAGAGGTTATACTATTTGTACTTAAAATAGGATTTGTATCTATATTTTCATGGCTATTAGTATTATATTTTTACTGGAGTGAATTACTACATATAGTATCATCATACCTAAGCTTTATTCCATGGGATTGGCTCAAAACTACTGGTGCATCAATTATTACACTACTAATAGGATATATTCTTATTATCATAACTCTATCTATTTTAACTTCAATTTATAGCGAACCTCTACTCAAAAAATTGGCACTAAAAAGATATAATAGAGAGTCAATAGGTAGCCCAAATATAATAAAATCATTAATAGTTACTATCAAATCAACTCTTTGGTTTCTACTTCTATTTATTATACTTTTACCTACTCTATTTATTCCTATAATAGGACAAATAATACTATTATATCTATACTCAATTTTATTAAAAGAGCCAATAATTTATGATGTAGGAAGCCTATTTATAGAGGATAAAAATATATTAAAATCTAAGTCAAATGGAGCAAGAAGTCTATCAATGATAGCATCACTTTTAAATTATATTCCAATATTAAATATATTTGCTCCTATTTATGCACAAATTCTATTTTTACATCATATATTAAATGAGGATAATCTTTAACCATATTTTTATTATAAAATGGTAGTATTTCATTACTTATAAAAATATTTATTATAAGTAAAAATAATATTATAGGAGTTATTAATATGAAAAAAACTATCTTTATGGATAAATATCCTATACACTCTTTTGAAGTTTTAAAATCAGAGATAAATCAAAAAAGTGTTGATGAGTTAGTAGAGTATTTTAGAGATAAGATTGAGGCTCACCCAATAGCTCATAATATAGCTATTTTTGACCATTATGAACATACAACTAATATAAAGGGAGATATTAATCCTGATATTAAAGATGCAAAGAATATAATTTTTTGTTTTGGACAGGCTATTCCAAATAGTAAAATTTTAGCAATTCGTCCTAGAAGTATAGGAGTATGTGAGTTAGAAGATAAATTTATTATAGACTTTTTGGAAGCACCAAAAGAGAAGATACAAGAAATTATGACTCAATGGACTAAAGAGTTAAAAAAATAGAGAGTTATTTAAGATCCATAGGTTATAGATAACAACCTATGGGTAGTCTAATTTTAATTTTATAACTCATCTAAATTTTAATAAATTTAGTAATTATAATTTTTAACAAAAAAATATTATGAACAAACTCAAAATATAACAGATATATATAATGAGATAGATAACTGATTAAATAGACTTATTATTTCAGAATTAACAGATATTAATGATAAATTAAATAAAAAAGAGCTAAAAAATAATCTTCATTTAAAACATTTTAACAGAAAAAATCAAAAAAGTTTGACAAAAGTAAGTATGAGTTTATACTAATTTTAAATCTCAAAAAGACCCAACTTTTAATCTAGCAAAATTTAAATAATAGTCGTAGGTCGGAGTAGCGAGTAAATATGGAGTTTTTTTATAATTCATTAGCAGATAAACCAACTCTTGGGGGTATTAATTATGATTTTATTGATAAAAATGTAACAAGAAGAAAAGATAAAGTAGAAGATGAGTATGATATATTATTGGTAAATGGAAAAGATATAGCAATAATAGAGACTAAATATAAGGCTCATACTGCTGATATTGAGAAGTTAATAAATAAAAAGTATGAGAATTTTAAAAAGTTATATCCTGAGTATAAAGATTATAATCACCATTTAGGATTAGCTAGTTTCAATATAAATGAAGATGTAAAAGAGTTGGCATCTCAAAATAAGGTTATGTTACTTCAGAGGAAAGGTGATATTATAGAGACTATTATGCCATAATTATATTATATATGATTATGGTAGGTCGGAGTCTCCGACCTTTAAAGGTAACTTGAAATTAGTTTTAGAATTATAATTAAATTAGACTCTATTTATTATTAATAAATTTTATAGCCTCTTCTACTCTAGCAATAACCTCATCTCTACCTAATATATACATAATCTCATCAAGTCCAGAACCAGTCATCTTGCCAAGTAGTGCTACTCTTAAAGGTTGCCCTAGCTTACCAAATCCTAACTCATTTGCATTTAAATAACTCTGCATAACACTATGATAATTAGCAGGAGTATCAAGCTCATTTGTACTATTTAACTCATCTATAAAGCCTTTTAATACTTTAAATGCTTCACCTTTAAATGCTTTTTTACTACTCTTTGCATCATACTCTTTTGGAGTATCTAATATTAGATTAATTTGCTCTACAAGTTCTAGCATAGTTTTAGCTCTCTCTATTGTAGCATTGATAATATTCTCTTTTTTATTATGAGTTGAAATATCTAATCCATAATCTTTTAGTAGAGTGATTAATCTATCTCTATCCATATTTTTCATATAGTTGGCATTTAGCCACATTAATTTATCAAGATTATAGTTTGATGAACTCTTATTTATATCTTTTGGATTAAATAGTTTTATCATCTCCTCAATAGTAAACTCCTCTTGGTCTCCATGACTCCAACCAAGTCTTACTAAAAAGTTTAAAAGTGCTTCGGGTAAAATCCCTTGATTCTTATAATCCATTACATCAGTTGCACCATCTCTTTTTGATAGCTTTTTACCCTGTTCGTTATTAATCATAGCTACATGATAAAACTTTGGCATCTCAAAACCTAATGCGTTATATACTACCATCTGCTTTGGTGTATTATATAGATGGTCATCTCCACGAATTACAGTAGTAAGTCCCATTTCAAAATCATCAATTGCTACAACAAAATTATATGTAGGAGTTCCATCTGCTCTAGCAATTACAAAATCATCTACTTCATTAGCATCAATTGATATTAATCCCTTTACTCCATCATCAAACTCTAATTTACCACTTAAAGGTGCTTTGATACGAATTACAGGCTCAACTCCCTCTGGAGGAGTTCCCTTAAAATCTCTATATCTACCATCATAACGAGTTCTCTCTCTATTTGCCATCTGCTCTTCTCTAAGTGCAGTTAGTTCATCTTTTGACATATAACATCTGTATGCTTTACCCTCATCTAAAAGCTGATTGATATATTTAGTGTAAATATCAAATCTTTTAGATTGATAAACTACATCACCATCATAACTCATACCAACCCAATCAAATGCTTTGATAATTGCCTTGAGTGCATCATCTGAATTTCTAGCTTGGTCTGTATCTTCTATTCTAAGTAGAAATTTACCATCATTATGTTTCGCCCACAACCATGAAAATAGAGCAGTTCGTAATCCCCCAATATGAAGATAACCAGTAGGACTTGGAGCAAATCTTGTAATAACCATTATATAATGCCTTTTATTATTGAATTAAGTTTTATAGTGCTATATGACTTTTCAAAAAATCATCAATTTGAGATACTACAATATCTACATCTTGTTCGCCATCAATAACTTTTAAAATATTATTTTTATTATAAAATTTTTCAATATTTTTAATAGTCTCTTGATATACTCTCATCTGCTCTTCAAAAAGCTCATTATCACCCATTCTCTTTTTTGCTACTTCATAAGATACTCTAATCTCAATTACACTATCAAGTTCTATATTATTATTTCCATTTAAAATATCAGCAAAAATTATCATCTGCTCCTCTTCTCTTGGGAAACCATCAAGTAGAACAATATCAGTAGGTGCATTTTTAACTGCCTCCATAATAGTATCAATTACAATAGCAGTTGGAACAAGTTGTCCTTTGGATATATAATCACTATTTATTTTACCTATTTTTGAGTGTTTTTCTATCTCATCTTGAAGTAATTTTCCTAAAGAATAACTTGTAATTTGAGGGTGATTTTTAGCAATTAAGCTACCATCTGTTGTTTTACCTGAAGCAGGTGCTCCAATAAGAAGTATTAATTTTTTTGACATATTTATCTCCTGAACTTTGAATTATTAAAATTATAACTAAATTTATATCAAAATCTTGTTATTGCATATCTTTTAAATGTAAAACAGCTTTAGATGATATATAATCTATATTAAACTTTTTTAATATTGGTTTTGTTGTAGAGTTTATCTCTTTAATATATAAAAATGCCTCTATTTCTAACTTTTCTACACTTTGTTCCAATTTTTTTTTATATATAAAATTATCTATTGATTCTATAATTTTTACCCCTGCCGGTGCAATTAACATCATTAATATACTCATCATTGTAATTACTACTAAAATTTCTATAAGAGTAAAACCATGCCTCATAATTTTTATTACCTTACTATTTAATTCATTATATTATATCTAAAAATAATAAACTACTATTTTTTTTTCTATTATAAACTCTATATCAACTAAAATAGGATAAAATCTACAAATTTTAAAATTTGTGGAGATACCATTGCAAAGCAGTCAATATTCGATTAAAGTATTTGAAACTCAAATAGAAGATGATGGTAAATTTATATCATTTATAGAAACAAATTATGAATTATTTAAAAATCATCTTATAGTCATACAGGGTGATATTTCTCAAAATATATCAGAATTTTTAGATGGATTAAATTTAACATATATTAATAATATAAATCTTCCAAAAGCTAAAAAAACTCAAGATAATTTTATAATTATAAAAGAGAAAATAATAGATAATAATTATAGATTAAAGATAATTAATGAACCATTAAGAAGTGGGCAAATTGTAGAGTATGAGGGTGATATTTTGATAACAGATAGAATTAATAGTGGTGCTAAATTAGTATCTAATGGTAATATTGTGGCATTAAATATTATTAATGGAGATATAATATGTAATGGTGATTATATTATAATGCCACAATCTAGTAGGTCAAATATATTAATTCAAGGATATAAAATCAATAATTTACTTTTACAACATAAATTAAATAAAATAGAGATTATAGATAGTAGAGTAACTATTACATCTATATCTAAAAAGGAGCTAAAATGGGTATGATTATAGCTATAATTAGTGGTAAAGGTGGTGTTGGAAAGACAACAGCATCTGCTAATATAGGATTAGGAATTGCTTTAAATGGCAAAAAGTGTGTTTTGGTTGATTTTGATATTGGGCAAAGAAATCTAGATATGATATTAGGACTTGAAAATAGAGTTGTTTATGATATGGTTCAAGTTATGGACGGAGAGGCTACTATTTCTCAAGCTATTATCAAAAGTAAATCAAGTGAAAATTTATATTTTTTAGCTGCATCACAAACAAAAGATAAAAGTGTATTAGAATCAAATAAAATTAAGAAGCTTATAGATGAACTAAGTGAGCAGTTTGAGTATATAATATTAGACTCTCCTGCTGGAATAGAGAGTGGATATGAGCATACTATTGAGTTTGCTAATACTGCTATTGTTGTTGTAAATCCTGAAGTATCATCTATTAGAGATTCTGACCGTGCTATTGGGATATTAGATTCTAAAAGTCAAAAAGTTAAAAATGGTGGAGAGGTTGCAAAATATTTAATAATAAATAGAATAATACCAGAGATGGTAGCTAGTGGAGAGATGTTGAGTAGTGAAGATATTTTGGAGATTTTAAATATTAAACTTTTGGGTAAAGTGGCTGAAGATAAAGGTGTAATAGATGCCTCTAATCAAGGAAAACCAATTATACTAAACTCTAAATCAGTAGCAGGGAGAGCATATAAACGAATAGCTTCAAGATTATGTGGTAATAATATATTAATAGAAGAACCATCTTCTTCTTCTAGTGGATTTATGGGTAAGCTTAAAGGAATATTCTCATGACTTTTCCGTGGAATAAAAAAAAGAGTAGTGCTAATATAGCAAAAGATAGACTTAGAATTGCAATTATGACAGATAAAGAGTTTAATAATTATCCTTTTATGGAAGATTTAAAAGCAGATATTATAGATGTTGTTAAAAAATATATTACAGTAAGAGATGTAGATATTAAAAAAGAGCAAGATGGAGAGCTTGAAGCACTCTCTATTGATGTACAAATTGCTAAATAGATTAAGTTAAATTAGTTTCTTATTAAAATTTAGATAAAATCACCAAAATTATAATATAATAAAAAGGGTTTGTATTGAATATTACAACAAGAAAAATTGATAACGCAAATTTTGAAATTTCTACAACAATAGAAAATAGTGAAATTGAGAGTGTGGTAAAAAGATTAGCAAAAGAGACATCAAAGCAGATTAAAGTTGATGGATTTAGAAAAGGTAAAGTTCCAGTAGCAGTTGTTATGAAAATGCATGGAGAGAGATTAAAGCAAGATGCTGAATCTGAATTAGTAAGAGATGCTTTAACAGAAGCTTATAAAGAGTTAGATATAACTCAAGATAAAGTTATTGGAGAGCCTACATTTAAAAAATTTGAAACAACAGATAATGGTCTTGAAATAGAGTTAGAGGTATCTATTAAACCAACATTTGATACAGATGGTTACAAAGATGTTAAACCAGATTTTACAGAAGAAGAGGTAACTGAAGATGAAGTAGATGAGAGAATTAACTCTTTAATGGATTCAAGAGCTAAATTTGTAAAACTTGAAGATGATAGAGCTGTTGAAGATGGTGATATGACTCTAATTGATTTTGAAGGTAGTGTTGATGGTGAGCTTTTTGAGGGTGGAGCATCAGAAAGATTTAATCTACAAATTGGTTCAAACCAGTTTATCCCTGGATTTGAAGAGCAAATTATTGGTATGAAGAGTGGAGATGAAAAAACTATTACAGTAACATTCCCTAAAGATTATCAAGCAGAATCATTAGCAGGAAAAGATGCAGATTTTAAAGTAAAACTTCACGAAATTCAAGTAAAAGAGAAGGTAGAACTTACAGAAGATATGGCAAAAGAGCTTTTAAATGATAAAGAGAATGGTTCAATTGAGATAGTAAGAGAGAAAGTTAAAGAGCAAATAGAGCAAGAAAAATTCTCTAAACTATATAATGATGAGCTAAAACCAAAAATTTTAGAGGCATTAGTAGCTAAATTTGATTTTGATTTACCAAATAATATTGTAGAGCAAGAACTTGATGCAAAAGTAAATCAAGAGGCACAATCTTTTGATGAAGAGAGAATTAAAGAGCTTCAAAATGATAGTGATAAACTTAATGAGTTTAGAGACTCTTTAAGAGATGATGCAATAGATAGTGTAAAAGCTACATTTATAGTTGATGCACTTGCAAAAGAGGAAAAAATAGTAGTAAGTGATGAGGAAGTGAGTCAAACACTATATTATGAAGCTATGATGTCAGGACAAAATCCACAAGAGTTTATTAAACATTATCAAGATAATAATCTTATCCCAGCAGTAAAAATGGGAATGATAGAAGATAAATTATTTGCAACTATTTTAGGTAAATAGGGCTATTTTATGAGCTATATACCTTATGTTATAGAACAGACAAATAAGGGTGAGAGAAGTTATGATATCTACTCTCGCCTTTTAAAAGATAGAATTATTATGCTAACAGGTGAAGTAAATGATGCTGTATCTGCTACAATAGTTGCACAACTTCTATTTTTGGAAGCACAAGATCCAGATAAAGATATATACTTTTATATTAACTCACCAGGTGGGGTAATTACAAGTGGATTATCTATGTTTGATACTATGAATTATATCAAGCCTGATATTGTAACAATTTGTATCGGTCAAGCTGCCTCTATGGGTGCATTTCTTCTTTCAAGTGGAACAAAAGGCAAAAGATATGCCCTACCAAATGCTAGAATTATGATTCATCAACCATCAGGTGGAGCTCAAGGGCAATCAACAGATATTCAAATTCAAGCCAAAGAGATACAGAGATTAAAAGATACTCTAAATGAAATTTTAGCATCTCAAACAGGTAAAACTATAAAGAGATTAGAAAAAGATACAGAGAGAGATTACTTTATGTCTTCACAAGAGGCATTAGAGTATGGTCTGATAGATAAAGTTCTTACAAAAAATATCTAAATAGGGAATATAATTAATGGTACGAGAAATTTTAATATATCCAGATAAAAGATTGAAAATAGTATCAAAACCTGTAACCTCTTTTGACACAAATCTACATACATTATTAGATGATATGTATGATACTATGGTATCAAAAGATGGTGTAGGACTTGCAGCTATTCAAATTGGAATAGATAAGAGAGTATTAATAATTAATATTCCAATTGGTGATGATGAAGATACAATTCAACCCAAAGAGAATACATTAGAGGTTATAAATCCTATATTTTTAGAAAAAAATGGTACAACAACATATCAAGAGGGGTGTTTGAGTGTTCCTACTATTTTTGAAGATGTAAAACGGGCTAAACAGATAAAATTAGAGTATCAAGATAGATATGGAGAGAAGCATATTATTGAAGATGATGGATTTTTAGCCATAGCACTTCAACATGAAGTAGAGCATTTAGAGGGGCATCTATTTATTGAAAATTTATCATTTACTAAAAGAAAAAAGTTTGAAAAAGAGTGGAAGAAGTTGGGGAATAAACGATAATTAAATTGTACTTTTATGAGTAATTTTATTTCTCTCTAATTTTATCTCTTCATATATATCACGAACCTTATCATGAATTACAGCAGGTTCGTCCATTCTTGGAAATCTAATCGTACCAAACTTACTACTACTTGTAAGAAATGTAATATACCCTTTATGATTCCTCTTCTCTTCTAATACTGTATGTTTTACATCATAGAGTTCTATTTCATATAGAGTGCTTGTAAATTTACCTTTTCTAATTTTTAATCTTTTTGTAGTAATTTCATATATATTTCTCTCAATTTCTAAAAATTTTATTGTAGATATAATAATAGGTATAACTATTAGTAGTAAAAAATATGGTGTAATATTGATACTTAGATATATTAAAAATAGGATAGATAAAAAATCAACTATATGATAAAATAGCATTCTTGTATGTCTATGTGTTCCCCTCCATATCAACTCTTCATTTTTGTTATATAGCTTATGATAATCACTATCAACCTCATTAATTAGGTTATTATTATCAATTTCACTCATTAGAATATCCTTTAAATAAAAAATAGTAAATATATTTATGTAATTATTATAAATTGTAGTTATTGTATTTTACGAAGTAATAAAAGCTTATAAAATAAACCTATTTAAAATAATATCATATATAATATAAAAGTTTGATAATATATCACTAATTTCTTTTTTAATAGAATATGAAAAGATAAGTAGAGTTTAAAAGAATTTCAACTAAAATAAGTTATTAAGTATCAAAATTAGGAGATATTATGAACCCACAAAATAGAGTTGCTTATCTTACATTAATTATATCATCACTCGCAATTTTTCTACTTGCTACGATTACAATAATAAAAGGTGATACAAATGTATCTATGACAATTTTTAATACTACACTCCCTGTCTTTGCCTCATGGATAGGTACTGTTTTAGCATTCTATTTTGGTAGAGAGAATTTTGAGAGTGCTAATAAACAAGTTCAACATATTGTTACAAATCTTACTACTAAATCAAAATCTCAAAAAAGTATAGATACAATTATGATTACACCATATGCTATGACAATTTTTAAAATAGAAAAAGATAGTAGTATAGATAATATAAAACTAAGTGATTTACAAGAGAAATTTTTAACTCATAAAGTATCTCGTTTACCTATTTTGAATTTTCAAAATCAAATTGAGTATATGATACATCAGAGTAAAATTAATCGTTATTTAATAAATAAAAATTTAGATGCAGAAGATATTTCATTTGCTATATTTTTAAAAGATAATAGAGAAGATGAGAATGATGAGAGTAAAAGATTTATAGTTGTATCAAAAGATACAGCAATAGATGAAACACAGAAAAAACTTCAGAAATGTAAAAAATGTAAAGATATTTTTGTAACTAAAAATGGAAATAGAGAGGAAGAAATTATGGGGTGGGTACCTGATGTACATCTTTTAGAAATATAACTTTAATTTAGAGAGATTTAGATACAATACTCTCTATTTTAAAAATTTTAACTATCTATGGAGATAATATGAAAATCACAAAATATTCAGCAAATGGTAATGATTTTATAATTTACCACTCAAATAAAAGAGTAGATAGAGGTGCTCTTGCTAAAAAGCTTTGTCATAGACAAAATGGTGTTGGTGCAGATGGCTTAGTCGTTCTTTTACCTCATAAAGATTATGATTTTGAGTGGGATTTTTATAATTCTGATGGAAGTTATGCCTCAATGTGTGGTAATGCTAGTCGTGCAGTGGCTCACTATGCAGATGAAAAGGGAATATCCAAAAATGGAGAAGCTATATTTTTGACAGGTGCTGGTGTAATTAAGGCTACAATTAATGGATTATATGTAGTAACTGAGATGACTCAACCAAAAATTATAGATAGAGAGATAGAGGAGTATGGGCATAAATGGTGGCTTATTGATAGTGGTGTGCCTCATTTGATTAATATTAGAGATAATATTGATGAGTTTGATTTGGAGATTATGAGTAACCTTAGATATAAGTATGATGCAAATGTAAATATAGTTTCAATTAGTGGTAATGATATATATGTTCGTACTTATGAGAGAGGTGTTGAGAATGAGACTTTGGCTTGTGGGACTGGAATGGTAGCATCATTTGTAAGGGCTTTAGAAGAGGGATTAGTAACCTCTAGCATTAGAGCATTACCTAGAAGTGGAGATGAGTTATATCTTGAGTTTAGAGATGGAAAATACTACTTTGGTGGTAAAGTAACAAAAACTTTTGTAGCAGAAGTGGAGGAGTAGAGTTATGGAAAATGTAGCTTTTTATATAGCTGTTTATCTATTAGCAAGTATCCCTTTTGGATATATTTTAGCACTAAAATTTGCTAAAGTTGATATTAAAAATGAGGGAAGTGGAAATATTGGGGCAACAAATGTCCTAAGAGTAGTAAAAGAGAAAGATGAAGCATTAGGCAAAAAGCTAGGTGCTATTACACTATTTTTAGATGCGATTAAAGGTGCAGTCGTACTATTAATAGCTATGGCTTTTGATGTAAATGAGTCTGTATTATGGACAATAGCAGTCCTTGCTGTAATGGGGCATTGTTTCTCTATATTTTTATCATTTGAGGGTGGTAAAGGGGTAGCAACTGCTATTGGAGTATTGGCTGTAATGATGCCTTACTCTGCAATAGTAGCAATTATTATTTGGGCTTTTGTAGGAAAGATTCTAAAAATTTCATCTCTCTCATCAATTATTGCTTTAGTTGGATTTTTAATATCTAGTTATATAATATATCCAGAAGTTGAGGGAATAGGCTCACACTCACCTGTATGGTTAATATCTATTATAGTATTTTATAAACATATTCCAAATATTATAAGATTATTTAATGGAGAAGAGAAGAGAGTTTAGATTAATAAACTATTTATTACTTTATGATACAATATTATAACAATTAATATTAAAAAATGGATTATATATGATGCGAAGTGATGAAGTAAAAAAGGGGCATAATCGTGCGCCACATAGAAGTTTATTAAGAGCTACTGGATTAAAAGATGAAGATTTTGACAAACCATTTATTGGTGTAGCAAACTCATTTATTGAAGTTATTCCTGGACATTTCTTTTTGGATAAAGTGAGTGATATTATCAAAGATGAGATTAAAAAGGCTGGTTGTGTACCATTTGAATTTAATACAATTGGTGTAGATGATGGAATTGCAATGGGGCATGATGGTATGCTATTTTCACTTCCTTCAAGAGAGATAATAGCTAACTCAATTGAGACAGTAATGAATGCTCATAAATTAGATGCTATGATAGCTATTCCAAATTGTGATAAAATTGTTCCAGGTATGATTATGGGTGCATTAAGAGTTAATGTCCCTACGGTATTTGTAAGTGGTGGTCCAATGGCTAAAGGTTATACACAAAATGGTACTCCTATTGATTTAGCAACTGTATTTGAAGGGGTTGGTAAATTTGAAGCAGGTGAGATAAGTGAAGAAGAACTTACAGATATGGAGTGTAATGCTTGTCCTAGTGGTGGAAGTTGTAGTGGAATGTTTACAGCAAACTCTATGAATACACTTATGGAGGCTATGGGTATTGCACTACCTGGTAATGGAACAATTCTTGCACTTACTAAAGAGAGAGAAGATTTATATAGAAAAGCAGCAAGAAGAGTTTGTGAAATTGCCAAAATGGATATGCAAGAGAAATCTAAATTTAATATGAGAAATATATTGAATGAGAATGCAGTAAGAAATGCTTTTGCAGTAGATATGGCTATGGGTGGTTCTTCTAATACTGTGCTTCATATGTTAGCTATTGCAAGAGAGGCAAAGGCAAACTTTAACCTTGAAGATATAAATAAAATCTCTCAAAAGGTCTCACATATCGCTAAAATCTCTCCATCATTAACTACTGTACATATGCAAGATATTGATAAAGCAGGTGGAGTAAATGCAGTAATGCATGAGATGGATAAGAGAGGTGGAGAGAATGGTGTTTTATTAGATAATCTTACAATTATGGGAGATACTCTAAAAGAGAGAATTTCAAATGCTAAAATTGTAGATACTAATATAATACATACAATAGATAACCCTTATAGTCAAGTTGGTGGATTAGCTATTCTTTATGGTAACCTTGCAAAAGAGGGTGCAGTTATTAAAACAGCAGGTATTACAGGCGAGAGAGTATTTACAGGAAGTGCTATCTGTTTTAACTCTCAAGATGAGGCAATAGCTGGTATTATTGATGGAAAAGTTAAAGCAGGAAATGTTGTAGTTATTAGATATGAAGGTCCAAAAGGAGGACCTGGAATGCAAGAGATGTTAGCACCAACTAGCCTTATTATGGGTATGGGATTAGGTGATAGTGTGGCATTAATTACTGATGGAAGATTTAGTGGAGCAACTCGTGGAGCATCTATTGGACATGTAAGTCCTGAAGCTGCCGAGGGTGGAATGATAGGACTTCTTGAAGATGGAGATACTATTCATATTGATGTAGATAAATATATTTTGAGTGTAGATTTAAGTGATGAAGAGATAGCAAAAAGAGAAGCTAACTTTGTGCCAATCAAAAAAGATATAAAATCAAGTTGGTTAAAGCAGTATAGAGCATTAGTAACAAATGCTTCAAATGGTGCAATGCTTAGAACTGATCTGTTTTAGATAATGCAAAAAGTCCTTTTTTTAGATAGAGATGGTGTAATTAATATTGATAAAAACTATCTCTATAAAATAGAGGATTTTGAATTTTGTGATGGTATATTTGAGTTTTGTAGATATTTTATCAAAAAAGATTATATCATCATAGTAGTAACAAATCAATCAGGAATTGCAAGAGGATATTATAATCAAAATGATTTTAATACCCTCTCAAACTGGATGATAGATAAATTTCAAGAACAAAACATCAAAATATCTCATATATTTCACTGCCCTCATCACCCTAATTTTATGAAATGCAGTTGTCGTAAGCCAAATATAGGAATGATAGAAAAAGCTAAAGAGATTTATAATATAGATTTAGTAAATTCATTATTAGTAGGTGATAAGATAAGTGATATAGAGTGTGCAAAAAATAGTGGAATAAAAAATGCTATATTAATTGAAGATATTATAAGTATAAATAGGATATTTGGGATTTAATTTTATCTGTTATAATTTTTTAGATACAATAAAAAAAATATTAAAAGGATAACTATGTTAGATTGTGCAATTATCGGTGGAGGTCCTGCTGGACTTACTGCTGGATTATATGCAACTCGTGGTGGGCTTAAAAATGTAACAATGTTTGAACTAGGAATGCCTGGTGGACAGATTACACAAAGTAGTGAGATAGAGAATTACCCTGGATTTTTTGAACATGGTAAAACAGGTATGGATTTTATGAATAGATGGCAAGAGCAGTGTTTTCATTTTGGATTAAAGCATGAGATGAAAAAGGTAGAGAGAGTAGCCAAAGTTGATAAACATTTTGTTATTACTATGGAGGGTGGAGAGCAGGTAGAGGCATTAACTGTAATTACTTGTACAGGTTCTACTCCAAGAAGAGCTAACTTTAATGGTGAAGATGAGTTTTTTGGAAAAGGTGTATCTGCTTGTGCCACTTGTGATGGATTTTTTTATAAAAATAAGCCTGTAACAGTCCTTGGTGGAGGTGATACAGCTTTAGAAGAGGCTTTTTATCTATCAAATATATGTAGTGATGTTTTCGTAGTTCATAGAAGAGATGAGTTTAGAGCAGCACCTCCAACACTTGAGAGAGTAAAAAGAAAAGAGAATATCCATCTTATTACGAATAGTGTAATAGAGGAGGCATATGGTAGTATGATGGGACTTGATGGAGTTAAAATCAAAAACCTCAAAACTAATGAGATTACAGATATGCCAAATACAGGACTCTTTGTATTTGTAGGGCATAATGTTAATAATGATGTATTAAAAGATGAGAATGGTGAATTTATTTGTGCTATGAATGATAGAGGACAAGTAATAGTTGATTTGAGTATGAAAACTAATGTAGAGGGATTATTTTGTGCAGGTGATATGAGAATAGAAGCACCTAAACAGGTAGTTTCAGCGTCAGGAGATGGTGCAGTAGCAGCACTTCAAGTAATATCTTATATTCAGGAGCAAAGTTAATGGTAAAAGTTGGAATAGTTGGAAGTACAGGAAGAGTAGGTTCTTTATTGATTGATAATCTAAAAGATGATGAAGAGGCAATTTTGAGTTGTGTTCATGTATTTGATAAGCTTGAAAAAGAGTTACCAAAAGATACAGTAGTAACAAATTCAATGGAGGAGTTGTTGAATAATTGTGATGTTGTAATAGATTTTTCTGCTCCACAAGCGACAGAAGATTTATTAGAAAATGCACTAAAAAACCCAACCCCATTAGTAATTGCTACCACAGGTTTTAATCCTCATCAACAAAATCTTATGATGGAAGTATCAAAAGAGATGCCAGTTTTATACTCATCTAATATGTCAGTAGGAATTGCACTACTTAAACAGTTAGTAGAACAAGTATCATCAAAACTAAAAGATTTTGATATAGAAATTGTAGAGCAACACCATAAACATAAAGTTGATGCACCAAGTGGTACAGCCTTAACTCTAGGAGAATTTGCAGCAAAAGGTAGAGGATTAGAACTAGATAAAGTAAGAGTTAGTGGAAGAGATGGACAAATTGGAGCAAGAACCAAAGATGAGATAGCCGTAATGGCACTTAGAGGTGGAGATATTGTAGGAAAACATACAGTTGGATTTTATAATGATGGAGAGTTTCTGGAACTAAATCATACAGCTACAAGTAGAGATACTTTCTCTAAAGGGGCATTGAGAGCTTCTAAATGGTTAGTAAATCAAGAGAGTGGATTTTACTCTATTAATGATTGTATAGGAATATAGTCATATGTTGGGCATTGCCCAACATTAATAGATTAAGTTAATTAAAGGCCCTATTTCCCTCTTCTATAATATCATTAATATACTCATAAGCCTCTTCATCTGTAAAACCATTTTCATTACAAGCATTTTTTAGGTGGTAAAGTTCTTTGATAAAAGATGTATTTTGAATACCTGGGTTATCAGTGCCTAATACTACTTTGAGTTTTTTAGTTCGGATATTAAATCTGTTTGGTTTAATATCTCCTATTGATTTAAATCTAAATATTGGATGCTCGGAATATTTATTTAATCCACCAACTAATATATTTGATGTTAGATTAGATTCTATAATTATCCCTCGTTTAGCAATAATATGCTCCATCATTACATCTTGTAGAGTTTCGTAAAAATCATTTTGAAATAAGAAGTTTCTATCATAGAATTTAGAAGCTTCATATATAATATCACTATCTTGTTGATATAGCCAAAATAGTTTATAAGCTATTTTATTATTTTTAATATGTCTATATCTTTGATGAATATATGAATTATTATTAAAAGATGAAGATATAAAATCAGGTAAAGCATATCTTACATAATCAAAATTAGGAATAAAATAATGATACTTACTATCTTCTAATATCTCTTTTAATTTATATGTACGATTATTTTTCTCATCATCTATTTTTGAACTAAAAAGTCCTTTTACTGTAATTATCTCATTAGGAGAATTTCTTCTTAGAAACCAAGCATCTATCAAATCATCAATAGTAAAACTACAATTAATATCCCTATATATATCTTTTGATAATCCATGTATAAACTCTTTTAGATTATCTTCTTTTTTCTTATATTTTTCAAAAGGTTCAATATAGCGTTGCATCTTTTCTATTATTTTATGAGGATTTTTATCTAATGTTATTCTCCCCTCTATATTTGTATTGATACTCTTATGAATAATATATTTTACCACTAATTTTTTTTCAAAATTAGAATCATCTCTTCGTACTCTACTCCTAGAATATAAAGAGAAATACCCTAAACCATCTCTTTTATGTTGTTGGATAATAAACTGTTTAATTATATTTCTAAATACAAAATATATCTCTATAATATTTTGATATTCATCATGATTATTTAGCTTATCAATAAAAAAGAGTACTAAATATCTATCTGCCACACCTATATCATTATTTTGAAAAGAGTTAAACATATTTTGTAATAAATAATCACTAAAACTATCTCCAAAATAATAATTTCTATCTATATTAGAATAATTTCTAATACTATTTTGAGGGTGATTATATTTTTGAAAATATACATATTCATATATATTCTCTTTATCTAAAATCAACTTTAATAGTTCATCTAAATCACTATTGAGTTCTATATACTCATATATATCTTCTAAATTAGATTTATCTCTATAATTTTCTTGAAAAAACTCTCTATAATTATTACTATGATAATATTCACTAAATTTATACTTTTTAATTAAATTGAAATCTCTATTATTTAAATTTTTACTAATTATATATATATCAATCAATATATTCTCTATTATAGCAGTAGAGAATATTATATCTTGTACTCTTACATCACAACTTATAATATTTTTAAAAAGCATTTGATGCTCTTGGGATAAATCTTGATTAATGTTTTGAAGCAAATAGTGTAATCTATTATCAAAAGTAACTGCACCTCCTAAATGAATATGCAAATCAGAATATTTTTTAATCCGTTCTTCTATATCTCCATAAAATTTAAACTCAATATCTTTGTTATTATTGATAAATCTATATCTATTATTATCATCTAAATCATCAATATATTCTAAAATATAGGAGCATATCAATGGGTTAATATCAATAGCAGAACTTAATAGTTGATAATTTTCTAACTCCTCATTAGACAGATATATTTTACCATTATCTAACATATAGTGCATTTTTCCAAGATATTTATAAATTTCAATAAAATTAAATTTGAGCTTATCTCTTAAAAAATCAAAACTATCTTCTATATTTAAATCATAGTTATACTCATTATCTAGCTTGATTAAATCCAATATTTCATTATGATTAATATTATCACTATACTCAAAATAACTTTTAATTTTATCTTTAATGGTTTTAAAGCTATCTAAAAAGCTAATAATTGATAGGTAGTTTTTATCTTTAGTTATTGGCATCTGTATTAGAAATCTCTTCTGCTATTTTATATATTATATTTATTTTATCTGTTTCATTATATAGTTCTTCATATCTTTTTATCCATTTTTGATGTATTATTTTTCTATCACTTTTATTTAATTCATCATTTTTAGATAAAATTTTACCCTCAGCATATAAAATATCTAAGTTTTCATATAAATCTTTTAATTCTACAAATTTCTTCTTATCTTCAATTTTTGATATATCCATCTCCATATCATTATTATTTATTGTAATATTATACTTGTCAATATATCTTTTAATATACTCTTTTATATCAAAATCTTCATCTTTAACAATATAAAAACTACTTTGATATGTACGATTTTTTAGTATAGTAAGATATATTTTATAGAGAAAATTTTCTATTTTTCTATATTTTTCTTTTATTCTTTTAGTTTTATCATTATCATCATCTTTTATTTTTATCTCTTTAAGTATTATCTTAATATTAGTAGCAAAAAAATTCTCTCCAATTTTATAATAATCGAAATCTTCTTCTCTTGTTCCATGAGATATATATGTAGATTTTAAATCTTTTAAATTTTCATCAAAAAATTCATTATCTATTTTTTAATGTTGTTAAATATTCATTCCAAAACCAAACTGTCGAATCATATTTGGTATCAAAATGGTCAAGTTGCATCGGTATTAATCTATTTTTTATATTTTTTATATTATATATATTATCATTATCATCATCATTATAACTTACACCATTCATAAATGCCATAATATCTTCATAAAACTCTCTAAAAAATTTATCTTTAAGATAATTTAATATATCAATATCTCTTAATCCTTTTATATATCTTCCATATACTATATTTATATAACTTTTTAATACTGCATCCATTTTCATTTCAAAGTGTAAAGTAATATCATTTGAGATATTAGTAGCAAATGATAATTGTATTTTTGATTTATTATATAAATAATCTTTATATAATTCATACATATCAGGAAGTACAATTTTTCTAGTTGGCATTAGGATTTTTTGAAGATAATCTTCAGGAAGTGTTTTTAAAAAGTTTAATTCATTATCATCTAATAGTTCATTTTTTGGAGTATATGCTTTATATCCAAAATAGTTATAATGCTGTTTTTTAACAAGAGCATATATTTGAGCTGTATCAATAGAAACTATTGGTATAATTTTTGGAGTAGATAGGTATTCTCTATTAATATAAATTTATTAATTCTATCTGCTTTGATTATATTTTTAGTTTTGTTGCTTTTTGGAAGAAATTTTATAGTTAAACTTGCAACCAAAAGATATATAGCTAGAAACACAAGATTATATATTAATTATCTATTATTAAAATAATTACCCAGCAATATCAGAGATACTCATAACAGCTAACATAATAGCCACGATAATTACAGCAATAAAAATACCTAATGCTACTATTACGGCTGGTTCTAGGATAGCTAATATTTTTTTAGTTCCTTGATTAAAAGATTGTGCGTGTCTAGTGGAGAGGGATTTGAATATTTCGGGCATTGATGCACTACTCTCTCCTACATAAAGCAGGGCTATATCACTAGGTGGGATTATAGAACTCAGTGCAAATACTTCTGATAGCTTTACACCTCTTTTGATTTCTAATAGTGCATTAGAGATTAAATCGTTAATATCACTTAGTAGTTTAATCTTATTTAATTGTCGCAAGGCTCTATCTAACTCTAATCCACCTTTTAGCATATTGGATAATGCTCCATATATGATAGAGAGTTGAATATCAATGACTAAATCTCTAAGTTTTGGTGTATTATAAAATATTCCAAGCCAGTTTATACCCTTTTTTTTGACATAAAATATTATCAAAGATACAAATCCACCAATAATAGCTAAAACCATCATCATATTATCATTCAAATAAGTACCTAAACTCAAGACTCCATAAGATATAGATGGAAGTCTTTCAAACTCTTCTGGTGAAAATATTGTAGAGAATTTTGGAATAATTAGAAAAAATATCAAAAATGAGACAACTACACTCATACCCATTAAAAACATTGGATAAGAAAGAGCTTGTTTAATATCTCCTCTAATACCTTTTTGAAATGTAAGATAATCAAAAAGTTGAAGTAGTCCATCTCTCAAATCTCCAACCTCTTCAGCCGTAGCAACAAATCCAATACTCAAAGCATCTACTTTTACACCCTCACTACTCAATGAATTTTTGAGTGCAATAGAGAGTTGTACTCCCTCTTTGACATCTTTTAATATTGCATTTAATAGTTTAATTTGAGACTCTTTTGATGAAGTAGTAAGAAGTAGTTTGAGTGCTTTATCAATAGACATTCCAGATTTTACTAGATAATAGAGTTCTTCTATCATAGATAAGAAATCATCTTGAGTAAATTTACCTTTTTTAAGTTTTTTTATATCTTCTTTGAAACTTAAAACAATTAGATTTTTATCAACTACAAATTTTTGAAACTCTTGGCTACTACCATTAAAAATTCCATTAACTTGTTCTTTTGATGGGGTAATGGCTTTGTATAGGACTCTATTCACAATTTTATCTTTATTAAAATTTTGTAGATTATAACAAACTATTCATTAAGTAGAAGCTTTGCCCTACAATTAATTAATGTTTTGTAGGGCTAATCTCTTTGGATTGTTATTAAATAGTTGATGTAACTATCTACATCATACCACCCATTCCTCCCATTCCACTCATATCTGGCATAGCAGGTTGTGCTGATGGCTCTTCTTTAACATCACTTACAGTTGCTTCTGTTGTAAGAAGAAGTGAAGATACACTAATAGCATTTTGCATAGCTACTCTTGAAACTTTTACAGGATCAACTATTCCTGCTTCAAACATATCTACAAATTCACCTTTTGATGCATCAAAACCGATATTATTATTATCTGATTTTAATACTTCATTTACAACTACACCTGCATCAAATCCTGCATTAGTTACAATCTGTTTCATAGGTGCTGATAATGCTCTAATAATAATCTCTGCACCAATTTTTTCATCATTTTCAAGATTATTTTCTATTTTATGAGAAGCAATTAATAGTGCTGAACCACCACCTATTACAATACCCTCTTCAACTGCTGCTCTTGTAGCTGAAAGTGCATCATCTACTCTATCTTTTTTCTCTTTCATCTCTGTCTCTGTTGATGCACCTACTTTAATAACAGCTACTCCACCACTAAGTTTTGCAAGTCTCTCTTGAAGCTTCTCTTTATCATATTCACTTGTAGTTTTTTCTATTTGAGATTTAATCTCTCTTACTCTTGCATTTACATCATCTTGAGAACCTGAACCATTTACGATTACAGTATTATCTTTATCAATTACTATTTTTGCACAACTACCTAAATCTTGAACTGTTGCTTTATCTAGTGATAATCCCAACTCTTCTGTAATTAGTGTAGCACCTGTAAGAATAGCAATATCATTTAACATAGCTTTTTTTCTATCACCAAATCCAGGGGCTTTAACTGCTGTGATATTTAATACACCTTTTAATTTATTAAGAACTAAAGTAGCTAAAGCTTCACCCTCAACATCATCAGCAATAATTAATAGAGGTCTTCCACTCTGTTGAATCTGTTCCAAAATTGGTACTAAATCTTTAAGAGTTGAAATTTTAGACTCTACTAATAGAATAAAAGGTGCTTCTAATTCACAAGTCATTTTTTCTTGATTTGTTACAAAATATGGAGATAAGTAACCTCTATCAAACTGCATTCCCTCAACAACTTCAAGTTCATCTTCAATCCCTTTTGCCTCTTCAACAGTAATTACACCATCTTTACCCACTTTATCCATGGCTTGAGCGATAAGCTTACCAATAGAGTTATCAGAATTTGCTGAAATTGTAGCAACTTGTTCTATCTCTTGATTTGTATTTACATCTCTACTCATAGCTTTAAGCTCTTTTGTGATTAAAATAGATGCTTTATCCATTCCTCTTTTTACTTCAATTGGGTTTGCTCCAGCAGTAATATTTCTAAGCCCCTCTTTGAATATTGAGTGAGCCAATACAGTAGCCGTAGTGGTTCCATCTCCTGCTTCATCAGCAGTATTTGATGCTACCTCTTTTACAAGTTGAGCCCCCATATTCTCTAATGTATCACTAAATTCAATCTCTCTTGCTACACTTACACCATCTTTTGTAATATGTGGAGAACCATAACTCTTTTGAATTAATACATTTCTACCACGAGGTCCCATTGTTACTTTTACTGCATCTGCTAATTTTGTAACACCTTGAAATAGTCCGTTTCTTGCTGTATCTGAAAAAAATATCTCTTTTGCCATATTTATATATTTCCTTTTATTATATATTTTAAATTATTTTAATCTATAATTCCATAAATATCATCACTATTTAAAATCAATAACTCTTCATTATCAATTGTAACTTCAGTAGAGTTAATAAATTTACCAAAAACTACTATATCACCTACATTAATACCTATTTCACTCGCTTTCTCTCCAAGGGCTAATACTTCACCTTGAAGTGGTTTCTCTTTATTAGCAGTATCAGGAATAATTAATCCAGATGCTGTTGTATTAGATTGCTCTTCTCTTTTAATTAATACTCTTTTACCTAATGGTTTAAATGCCATATTTTACCCTTTCATTTTAGTTGATAAATAGAATTTTATCCTAATATGTTTAATTATTTGTAAATAGACTTGACATTTTATTCTATTTGAGCTATAATTTTAGCTCAACTTAAAAGTGGTAAGGTAGCTCAGCTGGTTAGAGCGCTGGTCTCATAAGCCGGAGGTCGGGGGTTCAAGTCCCCCTCTTACTACCACTTTAAAATCAAAATATCATTTTACTTTTATAATTTATAATATCTTACTCTAGTAAGGTAATAGCAAAAAAATAATTTTATCGGAACTAAGATTTTAGCCTCATATATTAAATGAAGCTAAAGTATTATTTCCAATAATTCTTATTTTATTTAAATATAAAATTATTTTGCAGGTGCTTTAGGTGCATCTGGAGTATTAGTTGTAACTGCCACAGGATTATCTGGTATCTCTGTATTTACTACAACTGATTGAGTATTCTCTTGTGAATACATATAACCTAATGTTAATGTATTTACTATAAATAGTATTGCCACTGTAAAAGTAAACTTTGTTAAAAAACCAGCTGGACCTTTTGCCCCAAACATAGTCTCATTACTACCACTATAAGCACCTAATCCAATAGATGAACTTTTTTGTAATAAAACAGCTATTGTAATTACAACTGATAATACGATTTGAAAAACTAAAAGTGTTGATGTCATTATTTCCTCTTCTTTGAAAACTTAAATACCCATTAATGAGTATAATTTTAGTAATTATATCAAAAATAAATCAAAATGAGATAAATGAATTATCAATTATAATTAGATTTACTTTTTAACTCCTCTAAAAAAGTCTCTAATGAGTATAACTCTCTATACTCAGGAGTCATAATATGGATTAAAACATCACCTAAATCAGCTACTGTCCAATCATCTGTCTCATCACTTGCCAAAATATCTTCATTCTCACTCTTTAATGCAATTTTTAAATGATTAAATAGTGCATCTGTATGTTTCCCACTTATAGAAGTTGATAATATTACCTTTTTTGCTATGTAATCTACATCATCTAAATCAAATACCTCTATATCTGTTGCTTTTTTATCATCTAAAAGTTCTGTAATAAACTTTACTCTATCATCTATATTTTCTATCAATTATAAACCTTTTTTATATCATCTTTGATTTTGCTATCTACACCATCAAAGTTTAAATTTTCTCTTATAAAGCTTGAACTTATATCAGCTTCAACATCTAACCTAACCCATCGTTTTAATAAGGTTGTATCTATTTTAATAGAGTCTCTTGATGCAATTACCCAAGTGATACTACTATTTAAATATTCAAAATTATACCATTTATTTAATGATGCTAGATTATCTGCACCTATTATAACAAATTTTACATTATAAAACATCTTAAAATACTCAACAGTTTGACTTGTATAGACTACTCTATTTTGTTTAATCTCAAAATCACTAATAGTTACCCTATCATTATCAAATACTTTTTTAGCCCAAATAAATCTATTATCAGCAGTAGCAGATGATGAGCTTTTAAAAGGATTGAGATATGTAGGTACTACTATAACTCTATCTATATCTAATATCTCTAATGCCTTATCAATAATCTTTTTATGTCCAAAGTGAGGAGGGTCAAAACTCCCACCAAATATTGCTATTTTAACCAAATAATAACCTTATTTACTGTATTATTTTCTAAATGATATTTTATCACAATTATATTTAAGGGTTTAGTATGGCTGTCAAAATTGCAATAAATGGATTAGGAAGAATAGGTAGATGTGTTGCTAGAATTATAGCTAATAGAGATGATGTAGAACTTGTAGCAGTAAATGCTAGTGGTGAGCATAGTATGATTGAGTATGGTCTTAAATATGATAGTGTTCACGGTATAGATAGTAGTGTGAAGTGTGAAGATGGGTTTCTTTTTATAGGTAATGAAAAAGCTAAAATATTGAGTCAAAGAGACCCTGCTAAATTAGACTTTGCAAAATATGGTGCTAGTGTAGTTTTAGAGTGTACGGGTGCATTTTTGACAACTGAGTCAGTAGAAGTATATTTACAAAATGGAATTGATAAAGTAGTTTTATCAGCACCTGCTAAAGATGATACACCTACATTTGTAATTGGTGCAAATGAAAAGAGTTATAATGGAGAGAGAATTATATCTAATGCTAGTTGTACTACAAATGGATTAGCACCAGTTGCAAAAGTTTTAGATGATAATTTTGGGATTGAAAAAGGATTAATGACAACAATTCATAGCTATACAGGAAGCCAACCAATTCTTGATGCCAAGCATAAAAATAGTAGAAGAAAAGCAAGAAGTGGAGCTACAAATCTAGTTCCGACCTCAACAGGTGCTGCAAAAGCAATATCTAAAGTAATGCCTCAACTCAAAGGTAAATTAAACGGACAAGCTATTAGAGTGCCAACTCCAAATGTATCAATGGTAGATTTGACTGTAACGCTAAATAAAAGTGTAACGCTAGAAGAGGTACAACAAAGCTTTTTAGATGCTCAAAATGGAGCTATGAAAGGTATATTAGCAGTTGATACAGAAGAGAGAGTAAGTAGTGATTTTATAGGTGAAAGCAACTCAACAGTTGTACCAATTGATACTATTCAAGTTGTAGGTGATAATATGGTAAAAGTTTTATCATGGTATGACAATGAGTGGGGATACTCTACAAGATTAGTAGATATGGCTGTTTTAGTAGGTAGTAAATAGTGATAAAAGTTTATGGTATTAAAACTTGTTCTTCTGTATCTAAGGCTTTAAAAATTTTAAAGTCTAAGGATATAGAGTTTGAGTTTATAGATTATAAAAAAGAGTTAGTAGGTGAAGAAAAAATTAAAGAGTGGTTAGAAAAAGTTGATATAAAATTACTTTTTAACACTCGTGGAACAAAATATCGCACACTAAAATTAAAAGAGTTAAACCTTGATGATAGTGGCAAAATTGAGTGGATGGCAAGGGAGAATTATCTTATTAAACGCCCTGTTATAGAGTATAATGGAGATGTTATTGTAGGATTTGATGAGGATAAAATTTCTCATATCAATTAATAAGTTAAATCAATCCTATTTAACTTATATTTTACCTCTCCATCAATTATCTCAATAATAGAAAAAAAGTTCTTAGTAACTACGATAAAAATTCCATCATTACTATTTTCAAAATAATCTTTGGTAATTTTTCTTCCTAGTTCTATATCCTCTTCATCTTTGATACATCTATTAAATGGTAAATCTAAATACTCTAAGGGGTTAAGAGATTTTTCATTATCAAATCTAAATTTACCCTCATTTACTCTATGCAAACTAGAAAGAGTAGCATTAATATTTAATTTATTAGCGATAAGTTGTCCTAAACTTCGTATATAAGTACCCTCACTTACAGTAGCTTCAAAATGAACAAAGGGGTGAGAATAATTAAGTAATTTAATATCATAAATAGTTGATTTTATCTTTTTTAGGGCTACCTCTTTACCATCTCTTGCTAATGTATAAGCTCGTACTCCATTTACTTTTTTAGCACAATATTTAGGTGGGAGATACTCTAATTCACCCTTAAATGATAATATAATATCTTCTATCTCTTGACTCTTAAACTCCTCTATATCTTCTATTTGTGAAATATGTTCTATATCAAAAGTATCAGAAGATGCACCCAACCATAAAGTAGCTTTATAAGTTTTGGGAGTTTTTTTGAGATAATTAAAAAGCTTTGGATATTGTCCCGTAGCTACAATCAAACACCCCGTAGCAAATGGGTCAAGTGTACCTGAAAATCCTACTTTTTTAGTGCTATATTTTCGTTTGACATATCCCATATATCCATTTGATGAGCGAAATATTGGTTTATTTACTACAAATAATCTATTCATCTATTTTCCTATTTTTGAAATTTAATATATATCTTCATCTGATTCAAAACTATCCTCTTCAAATTGATTTTCTATTTTATATCTAATAGAATCTTGTGAATCACTATAAAAATAACCAAAATTATTATTTGTACTTGGTAATTTAAATTCACAAATATCTCCTTTATAATAGTTAAAAGAACCATCAGATTTAGTTGTAGATTCTATGGTAATATTACTATTTCTATCCAAACAAACATAATTCATACCCCCTACATCATCAATTATACTTCCATCTAAAAGCTCCACAGAGTATTGTGCAGAACTCATTATCATATTATAAGTAAAAGATAAACCATCTCCATAATTTGTGTTAAAAGTTCCATAACTAACATTATTTAATGAGAATTGACACTCATCACCATCATAATATTTAAATAAACCATTTTCATTTGTAACTCCTTGAGTTGTAATATCTCTATCTATATCCAAACACTTATAATCTACTCCATCTTCAGCCAATAAAGAGTTTTCACCTCTTTTGATATAAAAAACTCCAACTTTTTGTTGTGCATAATCTCCTAGATTATCATAATTCTCATTGTTATTGTTATCATAATTAGTTCCATCATCACCTCCACAACTATTCATAATTAAAGCAGTAGATATAGTAAGTCCTAAAATTAAAACTCTATTCATAATATAATCCTATTTTATTAGTTTTGATATATTATATCCTAAAAATAGATATTATTCACTTTATAACCCATAATTAGATATAATCTCTTAATTAAAAATTTGGAGATTTTATGAGTTATAATCCTAGTGAAATAGAAAAAAAATGGCAAAAAATTTGGGAAGATGAGAAGGCTTTTGAGCCTCTTGATGATTATAGTAAAAAGAAAAAATATATATTAAGTATGTTTCCTTTTCCTAGTGGACGGCTACATATGGGGCATGTTAGGAATTATAGTATCGGTGATGCGATGGCTAGATATTATAGAAAACAAGAGTATAATGTACTTCACCCAATTGGTTGGGACGCCTTTGGAATGCCAGCAGAGAATGCTGCGATTAAACATAATAGAGACCCAAAAGAGTGGACATACTCAAATATTGATTATATGAGAAAAGAGTTAAACTCTCTTGGATTATCTTTTTCAAACTCTCGTGAATTTGCTACTTGCGACCCATTATATACCAAATGGGAACAAGAGTTTATTATTAAAATGTATCAAGAGAAATTACTATTTAGAGAATCTACAATTGTAAATTGGTGTGAAGATTGTCATACAGTTTTGGCAAATGAGCAGGTGGAAGAGGGTTGTTGTTGGAGATGTAATAATGAAGTAGAGCAAAAAGAGATGGAGGGATATTATCTTGATATTATCAAATATTCTGATGAACTTCTTGATGATTTGAAACTTTTAGAAGATAAATGGCCCTCACAAGTCCTTACAATGCAAAAAAATTGGATTGGAAAATCTCAAGGGTTAGAGTTTGGATTTAAATTAACAAATAGCTCAAAAGAGAAATTAGAGAGTAAATTTGATGGTTTTGATGTATTTACAACTCGCCCAGATACAATTTATGGAGTAACTTATACTGCTCTTGCACCTGAACATCCAATTGTAAAATTTTTGATTAAAAACTCTCTATTAGATGAAGATGTAGCCCAAAAAATTACAGATATTTCTAATATGAGTGAAATTGAGAGAGCAAAAGCAGATAAAGAGGGATATTACCTTGGAATTGATGTAATTCACCCTCTAACTAATGAGTCTATTCCTGTTTGGGTTGCAAACTTTGTACTAGCTTCGTATGGTGGAGGTGCAGTTATGAGTGTTCCTGCTCATGATGAGAGAGATTTTGAGTTTGCTACTAAATATAATCTACCTATCAAAAGAGTAATTGAGGGTGGAGATGATACTACTGCCTATACAAATGAGGGTAAATTAATAAATTCTGATAAACTAAATGGAATTTCAAATATTGATGCAAAAGTAGAAGTGATTAAACTGATGCAAGAAAAAAATATTGGAAAAGGTACAACAAACTTCAAACTAAGAAATTGGGGAATAAGTCGCCAAAGATATTGGGGAGCTCCAATTCCATTTGTTCATTGTGATGATTGTGGATTAGTAGCAGAAAAAACAGAAAATCTTCCAATCAAACTACCTGATGATGTAGAGATTACAGGAGAGGGAAACCCACTTGATAATCACCCAACTTGGAAATATTGTAAATGTCCAAATTGTAATAAAGATGCCATTCGTGAAACTGATACACTAGATACATTTGTACAATCAAGCTGGTATCAATTTAGATATGCTACAAATCCTAAAAAATGGGAGAGTTGTGGGATTGATAAAGATGATGTCAATTATTGGCTAGGAGTGGACCAATATATCGGTGGAATAGAACACGCAATTCTACACCTTTTATATGCAAGATTTTTTACAAAAGTCCTAAGAGATTTAGATTATATCAATATTGATGAACCATTTGAAAAACTTTTGACTCAAGGAATGGTACTAAAAGATGGCAAAAAGATGAGTAAATCAATTGGAAATACAGTTGACCCAGATGAGTTAATAGCCAAATATGGAGCAGATACAGCAAGACTATTTACACTTTTTGCAGCACCTCCAACAAAAGAACTAGAGTGGAACGATAGTGCCGTAGAGGGTTCATTTAGATTTATCAAAAAACTCTATGATAGAAAAGATAAAGTAACCACAAATAGTATCCCAACAATAGAGCATAAATCACTAGATAAAAACTCAAAAGAGGCAAGAATAAAAGTATATGATGCCCTAAAAAAATCAGAAGTAGTATATCAAAATAGTTTCGCATTCAATACATTAATAGCATCTTGTATGGAGGCTTTAAATGCCCTTGATAAACAAGATAATAGCGATGTATGGAGTGAGGGAATTTATATAATTTTACATCTATTAGAACCAATTATCCCACATGTTACAAGTGAATTAAGCCAAGAGCTATTTAATAGAGAAAATCTAAAAAATAGTATAAAAGTTTTAGATGAAGTATTTGTAAAAGATAGTATAGTTTTAGCAGTAAGTATAAATGGTAAAAGAAGAGCAGAGATTGAAGTGAGTGCAGATGCCACAAAAGATGATATTTTAGCAGTGGCAAAAGAGTCTGTACCAAAATGGTTAGAGGATAAGATGATTGTAAAAGAGATTGTTGTTCCTAATAAGTTGGTGAATTTAGTGGTGAAGTAAAATTATATAATAATAAAAAGAGGCAAAAATGAAAAAACTACCAATAGGAATAAGTACGCTTAGTAAAATAATAGAACAAGATTATCTATATATTGATAAAACTAATCTAGCATTAGATTTAATTCAAAACTATCAATACTCATTCCTCTCTCGCCCACGAAGATTTGGAAAGTCTCTTTTTATTGATACACTTCAAGAGATTTTTGAGGGGAATAAAAAGCTATTTGTGGGGCTTGATATTTATGATAAGTGGGATTTTGATGATATTTATCCTGTGATTAAAATCTCTTGGGGTGGTGATTTTAGGAGTGTTGAGGGGTTAAAGATAACTGCTCTTGATGTTTTTAAAGAGAACCAAGAGAGATTAGGGATTGATTGTGAGATGAATAGTAATCTTTCAAGTTGTTTTCAAGAACTTATTAGAGAGAGTTATAAAAAGTATCAAAAGCCAGTTGTGATTTTAGTTGATGAGTATGATAAACCAATTCTTGATAATCTTGACCAGATGGAGATGGCTATTGAAGCTAGAGAAATAATTAAAAGTATATATATTAAAATCAAAGAGAATGATAAATATATTAAATTTGCATTTCTTACAGGTGTGAGTAAGTTTAGTAAAGCTAGTATATTTTCAGGGCTTAATAATCTAAGAGATATATCTATGTTAGCAAAATATGGAAATATTTGTGGATATACCCAAAGAGATATAGAGAGCAGTTTTTTGCCATATTTAGAGGGTGTTGATTTAGAAGAGTTGAAGAGGTGGTATAATGGATATAACTTTTTGGGTGATAAAATTTATAATCCATTTGATATTTTACTTTTTATAGATGGTGGTTTTATATTTAAAAACTACTGGTTTAACACAGGAACTCCTACTTTTTTGATAAAATTATTTAAACAAAATAGTTATAATTTAGCTAAATTTGAAAATCTTAAAGTGAGTGAAGAGCTTGTAGAGAGCTTTGATATAGAACAACTCTCACTAGAAACTGTAATGTTTCAAGCAGGTTATCTAACAATAAAAGAGATTATCTACAAACGAAGAAAAATTAGTTATATATTAACCTATCCAAACTTTGAAACTAAAATGAGTTTTAATGACTATTTGCTAAACTATTTTGTATCTAATCATAGTCAAAAATATAGTGTGCAAAATTCTCTTATTAATTTACTAGAAGAGGCTAATTTAGATGATTTAGAATTAGCACTTCAATCTCTTTTTGCTTCAATTGCTTATAATAATTTTACAAATAACTATATAGAAAATTATGAGGGCTTTTATGCAAGTGTGATTTATGCCTATTTTGCAGGTAGTGGATTTGATAATATTATTGCAGAAGATGCTACAACTATTGGTAGGATTGATTTGAGTGTTTTTATTGATGATAAGGTTTATATATTTGAGTTTAAAGTAGATAGTAGGGGTGCATTAGCACAGATAAAAAGCAAAAATTATCATTTGAAATATATGGCAGATTACAGTGAAGTTTATATTATTGGTGTAGAGTTTGATAGTAAAGGGCGTAATGTTGTAGGGTATGAGTGGGAGAGAATATAATAAAGGTTTCTTTAGTTAATTTTTAATTTTATATCATGCTATCACTATTTTTACTCAAAGTGAAAATAAATTTTTCATTTTTAAACTTACTGCTTATCTCCCCTAAAAAGCCATATTTTTTATCTTTTTGAAAATATAGATATAATCCACTTACTTCATCAGCCTCTATTTCTACTTTTAATCTATTTTGAGAGAAAAAAACTCTATTGGCTTTAGAGTAAGGTATAGATGCAATTAAAATATTCTTTTGAAAACTTTTTTTAGTTTTTGGATTTAAATCTACTTTTGCCATAATATCAAATCTATTTTTTCTTCTCTTTATATATATGGTATGTGTAAATTCGCTATTACCACATACTAATCTAGGCTCTTCTACCAATTTATTATTACTTTTAAATGTCGTAGTTGTTGCACAACTTTGAATAAATAAAATAGATATTACTGCTATATATATATACCTTTTTATCATCTTTTTCCTTTTTTATTAAAAATTAATCCCACAATTATAAGCACTACTAAATGCCCATTGAAAATTATATCCACCAAGTTCCCCTGTAACATCTAATACTTCACCTATAAAGTATAAATCTTTTACCAATTTACTCTGCATAGTTTTAGCATTTATCTCATTTGTTGCTACTCCACCTCTTGTTACTTCTGCTTTATTATATCCAAAATTACCAGCAGGTGCAAATGAGTATGATGATAGGGATTTTATAGTTTTGAGTTCATTGTGAGATAATTTTTTCATAGGTTTATCTTCTATATTCCACTCATCTAAAAATGTTTTAATTACTCTTTTTGGTATAGGCAAGTATGAACTTATAAGTTTATTACTATTTGTACTGATTTCAAATCCATCTAAAAAGTCAATCTCAATACTACCTTTTTGCCAATATAGAGAACTATTTAATATTACAGGTCCACTAATCCCACGATGTGTAAATAGAAGTGAGCCATTAAAGATTTTATTCTCTACTTTAACAGATACAACTAACGATACTCCACTAAGAGATTTTAAAAATGATTGCTCTTTTTGAAGTGTAAATCCTACTAGGGCAGGAGAGGGCTTATTAATAGTGTGTCCAAAATGAGATGCTATCTCAAATCCAATTGAAGTTGCTCCAATTTTTGCAAAACTCAATCCTCCTGATGCTATGACAACCTTTTGGGCTTTTATAATATCTCTATTGGTTTGAATATAGAATATATCATCTTTTTTGATTATTGAGGTTATCGTTTGATTTCTTATAATATGGTGCTTTTTTATTTCTCTAAGAAAAATATTAATAATCTCACTAGAACTTTTAGCACAAAAATATTGAGTTTCATTTTTAATAGTTGGAGTCAATCCTCTTTGATTTAGCCACTCAATTAAATCTCTATTATTAAATCTTTTTAGAACCCTTTGGATAAATCTTTTATCTCCTAGATAGTTATTAGGTGAGAGGATTTTATTGGTAATATTACATCTACCACCTCCTGAAATTGCTATTTTAGAGGCAAGTTTAGGGTTGTTATCTATGATTGTAACCTCTCTATTTTGGAGTTGTGAAGCTAAAAAAAGCCCACTAGCACCACCTCCAATAATTGCTATATTAATAATATTATTCATTGATATTATTAAAAATATTAAATTGGCATAGTACAATAGATAATATCATTTATTCATCACTATAAACAGTTACATTATAACTCTCTACTAATCCATCACTTGATAAACATTCACTATTAAAAAATTCTACTATCTCATCTCTTTGACAATGCTCTTCAAAACTCTCATTATCTCTCCAAGTCTCGTGAAATACTATTGGCATACTATCACCTGTGGCAAATGGACTTTGGATATGTTTTGTAACTCTATAATTAATACAACCATCTTCTCTTAGAGTATTAGGTTCAAGTGCTTTTAATCTATTAAATAGTGCTTCAAACTCTCCCTCTTTTGGGGTGAATTGTGCTGTGCAGTATATTCTTTTTGACATTTTTATCCTTTGTTATGTTTAAATTCAGGTACTATCTCTTTTAATTTCTCAAGCTTATTATCACTTATTAAAAGTTCATTAATATCACTATTGAGTTTATCTATATCATAAATAGTTGGTTTTGCTACTGTAATTGATTCGTATTGAGTTGAAGCATCACTATCATCAATTAAAAGCTCTTCATATAGCTTCTCTCCTGCCCTTAGCCCTGTAAATTCTATTTCAATATCATCTCTTCCACTTAGTTCTATCATTCGTGAGGCTAAATCTACAATCTTAATAGGCTCTCCCATATCTAATATAAAAAGCTCCCCACCTTTTCCAATAGCCCCAGCTTGAAGTACTAACTCACAAGCTTCAGGAATAAGCATAAAATATCTAGTAATTTCAGGGTGAGTTACGGTAATATTTTTCCCACTATTAATTTGTGCTTGAAATTTTGGAATAACACTTCCACTACTCCCTAATACATTACCAAATCTTACAGATACAATTTCAGTTTTCTTACTATCTACATTTGAAGCATATAATTCACAAACTCTTTTAGTTGTTCCCATTACATTTGTAGGACGAACAGCCTTATCCGTAGAGATTAATATAAATTTCTCTACCTCATATTTAATAGCTAAATCAATAGAGTTTTTAGTTCCAATTATATTATTTGTTATTGCTTCAAAAATATTCTCTTCACAAAGAGGAACATGCTTATATGCTGCTGCATGAATTATAATTTGAGGTCTATATTTTTTAACCGTAATCTCAAACTTCTCAATATCTACAACACTTTGCATTACCAAATGAGTTTTAATTCCCTCTATCTCTTGGTCTATTGAGTATAAATTAAACTCACTATGGTCTAATAAAATCAACTCTTTTGCCTGAAACTTTATACATTCACGAACAATTTGAGAACCAATACTACCACCTGCACCAGTAATAAGAATAGTTTTATCCTTGATAAATGATGATATTTTATCTTTATCCAAATCTTGTGGTTCTCTTGCTAATAAATCCTCTATGGATATATCTTTGAGCTGTTTTGAATAATCTTTATCTCTTAAAATCTCTTCTATTGATGGTAAAATTTGTATATCATAAAAGTAATCTTTGAAATTTTGATATATTCTTTTAATATCTTTTTTTGATGCACTTGGCATTGCAATTACAAGTAAATCATATTTTTCTTGAGTCATATTTGATATAAAAGTGTGAGGTGAACGGATTTTAATAGTATCAATACTTCGTCCCTGTAAAACTCTATCATCATCAAGATAGGATACCACTTTATACTCACTACGACTAAACTCTTCTCTAAGTTGTATCCCAGCTTTTCCTGCACCATAAATTACAACTTTTTTATTTTTATTAATAGGGCTTCTATTAATAAAATAGTTGTAACTATACATAGCAAAATTAATACTAAACATATATACAAAAAGCTCACTAGCCAAAAATGATATAGCTACATGAGTATAAAAGTATGGCATATAGATACTAAATGCACCAATATAAACAAGACTTTTAAGTAAAAATGTTTTGGGACTAGCTTTTGACCATGATTGAGAGTAGTCTTTAAATATTAAAAATGAGGCTAATATTCTACAAGCTATTACAATAGCTACAATATAGATATTAAACTCCCAATGAAATACTTTAAATGTCCATAAAAAAGTTAGTAAGCTAAGAACTATTATAACTAAAAAATTTAAAAATCTTTTATCTATAACTCTCATATAAATTTGTCGTAATATCATAATACCTTTATTGTTTTTAATATTAATATTATATCATTTTTAAAGTTTATATTATCTATATATTTATTATAAAGTTCTATTTTTTGAGGTAAAATTATATCTATATAGGCTTTCTCTTTATCATCATAAGAGGCTAATATCTCCTCTTCATCTCTAAACTCAATAGCAGAATTATCTGTAATTCCAGCCTTTACACTCAATACCTTTTTATATTCATCTCTTTTAATCTCTACATATTTAGAGACTTCAGGACGAGGACCAACAAGAGACATATCTCCAATTAATACATTCAAAAGTTGAGGTAGTTCATCAATTTTAGTTTTTCGTATAAATTTACCTATCTTTGTAATGCGATTATCATCTCTACTTGTAATACTAAGCCCTGATGAATCTTGTCTCATTGAACGAAATTTAAATAGTTTAAATGGCTTGAAATCTTTTGTAATTCTTATCTGTGTATAAAATATATCACCTTTTGAGTCAAGCTTTATTAGAATTGAGATTATAATAAATATTGGAGAGAGTAGGATTACTCCTATGAATGATGATATGATATCAAATAATCTTTTTCCAAAGGTTTTATACATTATCAACTAATTCCAAAATATTCTCAATAACAAACTCAATCTCTTCATCACTCATATCAGGATAAATTGGTAAAGATAGAGATTTCTCAAATACTCTATTTGCTACGGGATAATCTTCATCTCTATACTCATATCTATTTTTATAATAGGTATGTTTATGAATAGGGATAAAATGGACACTACACCCTATACCTCTACTTTTTAACTCCTCTATAATATCATCTCTATTCTCAATTTTAATCACAAATAGATGCCAAGATGTTGTTCTATCATCTTTGATAAATGGTAAAACTATTTTACTATTATCTCTAAAAGCTTCAATATATTTTTGAGCAATATTTACTCTCTTTTCTCTTAAGATATCTTGCTTTTTGAGTTGAACCATTCCAATAGCAGAATTTATATCACTAGTGTTATACTTATTTCCATTATCAATTATATCATAATGCCAAGCACCTTTAGTGGTATATCTATCCCAAGCATCTTTGCTAATTCCATGTAAACGGTTCACTTTTATACTCTTAGCATAAATTTCATTATTAGTTGTAGCCATTCCACCCTCACCAGTGCTTAGGGTTTTGGTGGCATAAAAACTAAAGCAGGTTATATCTGTTTGCTTTAATGCTCCAATTTTGATACCTTTATAGCTACTAGGGATTGCATGGGCAGAGTCTTCTATAATCTTTAAATTATATTTTTGAGCTATCTTATATATCTCGTCCATATCACAAGGTTGCCCTGCAAAATGTACGGGGATAATCGCTTTTGTTTTATCTGTGATAAGAGCCTCTATTTTGGATACATCAATATTATGGGTACTCTCCTCTATATCACAAAGTATGGGAATAGCATCAAAATATGTTACTACTTCAGCAGTAGCTACAAATGTATTAGTTGGTACTATCACTTCATCATCTCTTTGTAATCCAATAGCTTTGAGTGCTAAATGCAAAGATGCTGTTGCACTATTAAGGCTTACAGCTTGACTACTTCCAATATACTCTTTAAATTTCTCTTCAAATTCAACAGTTTTTGGACCCATTGTAAGCCAACCAGATTTTATAGCTTCAATTGCACTATCTATCTCTTCTTGTGTAGTGTGAGTTTTGTGAAATGGGATATTCTTAAATCTATTTTTTTCCATTACTAAATCTTTAACTTATAAACTTTTGCATAAGGATTAGAGATAACTAATTCAAATAGATTTTTATCATAATTCTCTAAAACAAAAAGTCTTATATAAGTAGAACTAAGCATAGCATCATTTACTACAATCATAGAACCATAACTCTTCATATATATTAGAGATATTTGAGAATTTTTATTAACTAATTTTGTTTGTAGTTGAGTTCTACCATTTTTCATCATCTGTGTAGCTATAAAATATTTAAGTTTAGTGCTTTGTCCATTTCCAAATGTAATTGTGTTATTAGTACTATTAAATTGTATTCCACGACCAAGATTAATTATACCACCTTTGTTACTAAAATTTCTAGTTTGATAAAATAGTAATTTTTTCTTCTCTTTTCCTGTATCTAAATCAAGATTTGAAAAGATTGATACAGTAGGTAGAATATTCATCATACGATATGGTAAGAATAGATAAATATCTCTTGTCTTTTTAGGTAATTTTATATCCCCAAATTTTAACTCTTCAAGATAATTATTGACATTTAGTTGCCCTTTTTTGCCATTTTTAAATAGAGTATCTGCTACGGTAGAGTAGTTACTATCCACATAAGTTTCAACTGCTATTCTACTAAGTCTTGCAGCCTCAATTTGTGATGAAGTTGTAAGGATTTCTGAAATAATAAAATTATCATGATGATGTTTTCCTCCATCAATTAAGGTATTTGTATTAGAGTAGTACCAAATTGGATAACCATAATCCCACCAAGCAAGAGTATAATCTTTGGTTGTTGAGATTGATTTTAATTTATTTAATACTCCTACCTCTGTTTTATTAAATACAGTGGGGACTTGATAACCTATAATATGTTTGATATTTGGATATAGTGCAAAAGCTACAAATAGAGTTATAGTGGTATATCTAATCTTTATATCATCAATAGACTTTGTAACTACATAAAATAGATAGACTAAACTAATACCTGCAATTGGCACAGCATAAACTGTAAATCGTAACCCTCCCATATATGCAAATAGTCCAATTCCTAAAAGTGGTAAAAAGAGTAAAAATTCTTTTCTTCTATAAATCAATAGTAAATATCCTATCATAGATAAAATAAATGTAGAAATAGAACCAGATATTCTATTAGCAAAAGTATCAAAAGGAATTTTACCTGCTTCTCTAATAGTTTGATGAACTTGAAAAAATTCTAATGAACTATGAGTATCAACTCCTGTTTCAACATAGGTATTTACCTTAGATAAAATAACACCAAATACATTACCAAAATAGAAAAATATTAATATAGCAACTGTTGATAAAAATAGTAAAACTCTTTTATCATCAACTCTTTTTTTATATAAAAGTATAAATAGAAGAATAACTAAAACTAATCTTAATCTCCAATCAATATTAAACATTGATACAGATATTAAAATAATATAATCATAAAAATACTCTTTGTCTCTTAAAAAGAGTATCATATATCCAATAAATCCTATACCCATAGCATAAATTACAGATATAGAAGCATCATATCCATAAAAATATCCAAGAATAAATAGAGATGCTATAAATATAGATTTAAAATCCTCTTGAATTACCCCTCGCATTAAAAAGTAAGTAATAAATACAGGAAATACTAATGCAAAGAAATCACTATCATAATATCCAACCATTGTACGATTATAATAACTCCAAGTAATAGATACTATCAATCCTGCAAAAAATCCTAAAAATATACGATTATATAGCTTTGATATTAAAATTATTGGAATAACTATAAGACTTGATATTACAGCAGGGAGGTATAGAGTAATAGTCTCTATTGAAAATGGTAATATTTGAGTTAATATATAAGTAAAATATACTATACCATATTCAGCACCAGGTACTCTAGGATTATTTTCATATATTCCATTAGCTAAGTTTTGAGCTCCACTAGCCCAAAAGTATCCATCATTTGTATTAATCATAAGTTGATTATCCCAATAAAAACTATCCATACTATTAAACTGATATACCCAAATCATTCTAATAGCTATACTAAATAAATAGGCTAAAAGTATATAAATATAAATATCATACTTCTCATATTTTTTCAATTTTTCTATCATTTTCTCTCCTTTGAGACTATCTTGAAATATTTACTGTACATAAATCTTTTTTATTATATTTTTTCAAA